>JADMIO011331798.1_pt1 | contig 83006 bp, 99 predicted proteins | sample 8958161 | NCBI WGS metagenome assembly JADMIO01 (sample SAMN16585339, study PRJNA669376) | soil metagenome | isolation source: Crop rotation soil | place: USA: Cullars Rotation, Alabama | collected 2011
GCCGCGACTTCAAGTCACGTGAATTCCAAGCTTCGGATCCCACTGTGCTGGAAAGACAACTTGAGCGTCCTTGAGGAGTGTTACATCGCTTCCAGGATAAGCCTTTCCTTCAAATACAACTGCGGTTATGGGAGTTCCCGCCCCTCCCCCTCCACCACCACCGCCTCCTCCGCTCCCACCACTGCCACTTGAGGCACTTGTAGTACTACTGGCTTCATTACTATAGGCAGAATCCCCATCGCTATTAAAGGCCAGAACCCGATAAAAATAACTGGTATTAGCAGTCAGTCCTGCATCTGAATAGGTGGCCACATTTGGACTTGTTGTAGCAATTTGAGCATACGTTCCTCCCGAACCAGTTTTTCGTTCAACCCTAAACCCATCCTCATTAGAAGAGGTGTCGCTCCAGGAGAGGTCAATGGCGGTTGTAGAAACAGTAGATGCTGAAAGACTACTTGGTGGAGCCGGTGTTATGGTAACGACCACAGAGGTCGTAATATCAGCAGCTATAGCACTGAGGCCTAAAGACAGACCAAACGAAATACCGAGCAATATCAGCCAGCCAAAACTTTTTTTGATCATTTGCCTACGTTAAGCAATTTTGGCCTTTCGAGTTCGTCGTCTCAAAATCCATATTCCACCAGCAATAATGAGGATTCCGCCCACATAATATGGCCACCACGTATCTAGGTGAAGATATGAAAGAATTTGATTTACCGGACTGGAAAGTGAGCCGCGTTTCAAAACGTTAAATACCGTTGTTTGGCTGCCTACAACCGTATCCCCTTGATACAGAGTTACACTTCCCCAGTACTGACCGATACCGAGATGAAAATCCACTGGAAAATCAATGCTAAATTCCTGAGTGGTAAATGGTGGAACTTCCGGGAAGCCACTTCGCTTTTGCGATACCGCAAACCGCTTATCTTTAAAAGAATCGAAGAGTTCGTAGGTTGCAGAATCGATCTTTTCTGGAACATTCCCACCGTTTTCAAGTTTCACATACACTCGAGGCGACCACCCTTCTTCAATATCAAGTAGTTTCACAAGGCGAACTTTCATCTCGCGATAAATATCTGTTCCCACGGTGATATTGATGGGAATTTCAATACCAACAGAAATGGTCACCTGCCCTGATTGTGGAGGTTGACTACTAAAGGTTAGTGAACCGCTATATACCCCCAGATTTGCACTCGCCGGCACATCAATTAATACATGTACGGGAAACTGTCGAACCCCTTGCGGAATCGTAAGGTCGTCTCCCGCCACGCGGACCCAAGATCGAATTTGCTCCGGCACGTTAAGATCTGCCTTAATCGGCAACGCATCATCAGCATTATCTCGAACTAAATAGATAACTTGATCATATTTTGCTCCTTTGACTAAATGTGTCGCATTTAAAAACGGAGGAGAAGCACCAAATGCTCCGAAAGATATTTGTGGAGTTAATAAAAGAGCGAATAAAAAAACACCTACAAAAGCAAAAAATAATTGTCGGTAATGTGGCGAGGTGCCAACCATAGAAATATTTTAGCACACTCAACCTTCCTCGGCTATGGAACTATTGCTGCCAAAGAGAGGTAAAGACTGTGGTTCCCGTGTATGTCCCGGTTGGGGTTCCTGGTGGGACTGCTAATCCCCAAAACGTGGCTCGAGAGTAGCTCGATGTGACTGTCGAGGTCGGCGAAGTAACCAGGAATCCGCTGACTGTAACTGCAGTGTCAGTGAGTGCCGTACTCGTTCCTGCATAAGTAAAGCTTGAGGTTGAATAAGCTTGCGAGCTGGTCGAAATACTATTTGCTCCAGAGGTGAGAGTGGCTGAGGCATGCAAACGTAAAGTCGTCGATGAATTTCCGGCATTCGTGGAGGTTACTGTCTGGTTCGTCGCCCCGGTATTTGTGCCAGCAGAGACAGTTGAATAGCTGATACTTGAAGTTGAAAGTTCAATAGCAGTCAGTACGTTAAGTTCTTGGTGCGTAGAGGTTGCGCTCGAGGTAGCTAATGAACCGTCGCCAACCAATACCCTCGCAGACCAATCTTCACTTGGATAACTAGAGCTTGTTCCCCCCGTCGAATCAGCGAAGTAATAAATTCCAAAGGTTGTCGTTGCCAAGGTTGTTGAGGCATTGGCGGAACAGTTATTGGTAGTTGTACTTACAATGTAACAATTCAAATTACTCGCCGTGCAAGCTATACCCACACCTGATCGGAACACAGTCGTGGTGACATTGCCACTTGAAAAGACGTCGTTACAGCCATTTACATCAACAACAGTGAAGCTTACGGTCACGGCGGTTGTCGCATTTGGTGTTAGGGTGATGGCATTTCCACCATTTAAAACTACATTACTTACCACCGGCGCCGAATTTCCCACAATCACAGAAGAATTGACGTTTACGGTTGAACCAGCGCCAAAAACTGTTTGGACAATTACAAAAAGACTTAATATAACAATCAACCCTATTGTGTAGGATCCCATCCGAGTAAGTTGCGTTTCCTGCATATAGTGTGATTATATCACTGTTTTCTGTGGAAAATACTGTGGATAAGTATCCCTATTCTGTGAATGACGAGGTAAAAGTAATTGTTCCTGTGTATGTGCTTGATGGCGTGGAGTATGGAATAGAAACTCCCCAGTATGTATCCCTACTATTTAAAGAAATATGATCGGCAGCGTTGGTGGCCAAAAGCCCACTAATATCATAACCACCATTCATATAAAGTCGGCCATTCCAGAGCGCTGTTAGGTATGTAATTGTTGAAGTTGCTCTTGCAATGCTCCCATACCAATTCTGAATTCCTCCGCCGTTTTTTATAGTACCGTAATACAAATTCTGGTTACCAACCGTAACAAACACGGTGCTACTTATGTTTTTCACACTAGCATCGGCCACTGCGGACAAGAATGGCGTAGTCGTAGACCAAGAACCCAAGGAGCCATTAGCATTAATTGGGGCATAAACTACAGTCGCTGTCGGTGTTCCTAAAATAAAATTCCCATTATCTCTATTTCCCACTTGATACATATAGCCGTTATAAGCAAAGGCGCTTCTTGCGACCTCTTTTGTTCCTGGTAGGGCTGTGGTACTCGACCAACTTCCCAGAGAACCTGTGGCATTGATGGGTGCGAATATGACACTCGAAGTAGCAGTGGATCCTCCAGAGACGGTATTGCCCCCCAAAACATACAGGTATCCGTTGTATACTACTACTCCGGGATTCATTCTAGCGCTTGGCAGGGCCGTCGTACTGCTCCAATTATTAATTGTTCCATCAGACTGTAATTGGGCGAAACGAACAGTTGAGGTTATAGCACTCCCTACGTCCAATCCACCAACATTATAAAGATATCCGTTATGAGCAACTCCACCAGCGAGGAAGCTCGCAGCGGGAAGTGCTGTAGTACTACTCCAGTTAATTGGAGTTCCAGTCGCGCTAATCTGAGCATATCGCACTGCACTCGTGGGGTTTGCAGTGCCAAGAAAAGAACTACTTACCGTTCCCCCGGCGATATAAAGATACCCATTATAGGCTTGTAAATTATGATACGCAATAAAGTACGGAAGATTAGCTTCTAAGATACTAGAGGACTGATGCGGCGGTGCGTTTAAGGATAATCCTGTAAAAGTAGTAACGGAGCCAGTGAGGCTTTTTTCTGTTCCCCCATATGTAAATGTAGCGGAAGCATAATGCTCATTTGAGACATCGATAGTATTAACTCCCGCAGTGAGATTAGTGCCAGATACCTTAAGGGTCGTCGAGGTATTTCCAAAGTTCAAAACTGTTAACTGTTGGGTACTCGACCCGGTATTTTGTCCGGGACTTAATTGGGAACTAGCATATGAAATACTAGAAGTTGTAGTATCAATTGCTGTCAACAAATCCACATGGACCGCATTAGCCGCTGACGAGGAAGTGATTGTGAGTCCCTGACGATCAGTGACCGTAATTGCTGCCTGCCAACTTTCAGAAGGAAAACTTGAAGAGGCATTGCCTGTGGCCTGGGCAAAGTATTGAATATCTGCATAGCAAGCAACAGTCGTAGTACTCGCTCCAAAACTACAACTCGAACTCGCTACTTGATAGCAATTTCTTCCATCATTACTACAACTTACTCCCACCCCAGAACGATAAAATGTTGAGGTGGCATACCAGATATCCCCTGCTCCATCTGCATCAGTAACGGTAGAGGAGGCATAAATTCTAGTTGTCGTCGCCGCAATTGGAACGATATTGGAACCATTATTCAAAGTGACACTTCCTAAGACTGGTGTGGCACCGGAGGTTCTAATTTCTGGAATGGAGGTATAGGAATCTAAAGTGGAAGTGTCATTTTTAACTACCCTGAAGCAGTAGGAGGTACTAGCAACTGCTGCGCTGTCGACGAGTGAAAAATCCCACATGGCGTCATGATTTGCGTAGCTCGTTGACACATTAGCCACAAAGGAATTTGCCTCCTCATATGACTGGACCACAATTGTACTCGTACCGTTTGATGGATCGGTAGAACTTGCAGAGATTGCAGCGGCATCACTGACTGAAGGATTATCATAAAATCGAATCGCCCCAGAACTTCGCTGTACATCCGCATATGTTTCACCAGAAAAACTTGTATCACACGTGCTCGAACGAGCAGCAAATTGCAGCTTAAAGGGTTGAGATTTTGCGGGCAGAGTCGAACTTTGGTTGTGGAGTAATAATTTCAGACGAAACGGTGTTCCTTGGGCAGGAGCGATCGCTGCGGTATTTGTAGCAGCTAATACAGCTCCGGTTGAAGTAGCATCGGCATTGGAGAACCAACGGTATCCTGCCTGAGTAAGATTTCGAGCGAGCCTCACCGGCCAGATAAAAATATTCGAGTTATCAACTCCTCCGGCCAAAACAAGGTTGGGAAAATTTCCATACTGCGCTACAAATGTTTTTGTTGAAGTTGAAACACTTTGCATCAACCCCCCGCTCAAAACTGGCCAAAATGGATTTGTAAGGGCTGAACTTCCAGAAGTGTTTTGAATTGGGATTCCAGCAGTAGTAAATCCCGTTGTCGTTTCAAGTATGCGGGCTAACGTTGAAAAAGTACTCGTTACCGAATTTAATTTTGGATTGGATAAGACTATAAGATTCTGAACTGAGAGGGGGGTGTAGTTCATAGTCGCAACTGATGAAGAGACATACGGCGTCGATTGCGAAAGTTCAGTAAAAGCATATTGGGCATGGCCAATAGGTTCAAAAATATTTGAACGAAAAACATAAATACGCGGGTTCGCGATATCACAACCAGCCGCAAGTGGATCTCCGGTTGATTGAGCCCGAAGATCAATAGTTTTCGTCCCAGTCGCTATGGAGGTACTCGCTAACTGAACGAAGTTATAATAAACAAAACCATTATCCCCCACGTTCGTTGGTGTAAAACTAGAACCATTTACTTCTGTACTATCAACGCGTAGTTGCGCCTTGCAACCATTATTAACGGTACCGTTTGGCAAAACTTCCATATATCCCATCACTAGATAGGGCTGGGTTGTGGTTGCGCTAAATGTTCTTGTAGTTGAGGCAACAGCTACAAGAGTAGACGAGGCAACGTCGGTAACATCAGTACTCGTAGCAATCCAATAATCAGTATTTTCTGCGAGTGTTCCATCGAGTCGGATGGCCATAAGATACCGGTCTCCAATGTATGCTATACCACCACCTATATGAGCTCTATACGAAAGGCGAAGCACTTCTGTTCCATTTAGATCTCCGAGCCAAACTCCATTTACCGCATCACCATGCTGTGGATTACTACTACTTGCACTATTTAAATACGGAAAAGTTTTGCCTAAAATAACTACCGTTGACGAAGTACGATCAAGCTGTCCATACACCCAGTATGGACCGGTCGTGGTTGTCTGGGCCAGTTGGGCGCCATAGAAAACCAGATACCGCCCGGCCGGCAACGAAGACGAGGGTATTGTTAAGGCAGGTCCAACGACAAGAGCTGTAGTACTTGCAACTGTTGTACTTGTAGCAATAGCTACAGCCAATTCTCCGGTGTCACGGTAGTTTACAGACATCACCACGCTATCGAAGGAAACAACATCTCCATTATCGACGTTCGTATCATTTCCACCCCGAGTATAGGTATGAATGTTTAAACTATTATCGTCCTGACGAAGACCAGTAGTTAGGTCTGTCCAGGCCTGACTACTAGTAGCCCCACCAAAGCTACTCGAAGAGAAAGCGAAAATACTCCCTGGCGCAAGAGTAAAACTAAGAGTGCTTGAGCCAGTAAAGTTATCCTGAATACTACTGCAATAATAATCAGTTCCTGCATTTCCAAGGAGGCAAAGCTGGGCTCGCGGGCCTGTTTGTACCCGAGTTCCTGTGGTATCAGCCAGGGTAGCACTATTAAAATGAACGGTAAAGGTAATGCTATTTATTTCGTGCGCGGTGGGATTAAAATCGAAATCAATCGAATTTGTATAGTAATCAGTCCAACTACTTGAAGCAGCCTGTGGGCCGTGAGTAATCGTACCGGACTCCAGATCACTACCGGTCCAGGTGTAAGAATGCGTGTAAAGCGAGGTCCCGATGCCCGATCGTCCAGAAATATAATTTTCATACACTTGAAGCGGAAGCCAATTTTGCCTCAAAGTCGGCCCGAGCGGCAGCAGCAAAATCCAAACGCCAATAAATGAAAGACTCAGTAGTGTTTTCTGGGTTATAATAGCTGACAGCTTATAATCAAATTCTTCGGTTATTACTTTCTTCCAAAGATGTGCCCAGATTAACGTGATGAGTACAATCAGTAAACTGGCTAAATGGAAGCCAGGAGCAAGATTACCTCCCCAATAATCTCGAACAAAGAGGTGGAGCCATTGAGGAAGTTGTTCCACAAAAAATCTCCCAAAAAATGGAAGCCCAAAAGCTATGCCAACAACAACACTCAATTCCTTTTTTCCCCGAAGGGAAAGTAGCTCTCGGAGTAAGTAGAATGAGAAGATGATGAGATAGGGAAAACCAAAAAACCATGAAAGATGCGCGCCAATTCCAAAGATACGCCACATCGGTATTCCCAAAAGAAGATGTGGAAGATCAAAGAGGGGCATAATTGCCCACACAAACCATAAATAAAATGCGCCAATTTCCGTTTGGGCTAAAGAGACATTTTTCTTTAACACCCTTCCGAGGGTAAAGAATGTTAAACTGCCAAGTCGCCAGAGAAGATAACTATAAATTCCGATACTGGGCAGAGTTACCCAGAAATGCCCAAAACTGAAAATACTGACTCGTTGAGCAAAGCCAAAGTTTAAGACAATAAAAACCATTCCCCATGTAAAAAGAATGGGGGCAATTTCTCGTTCAGAAATCTTCTCGTTTTTTTCTGCTACGTTTTGAAATGCTTCTCGGGGATGCCGAAGGGCACGGAATGATCTCCGTAAAAGATCTTTAAGATGAATGATTTCTGATTCCATTACGTCGGGAAAATAATGAGGCTAATAAAGATGCAAACTGAAGCTTCCCCTTTTCCGAGAGGGGCGCTTTCATTATATCACGCTCCACCTCTTTCAAAATACCGATAATAACTGCTTGCACTTGGCTAAGTGCAACACCCCGACTTATTCTCTTTTGAATCGATTTTGCCTCTGGAATAGTGAGATTTTTTTTCTTCCTCCCGAAGTATTTGGCGAGTCCAGGATCATTCTGAATGGCAAAATGATGGAGAAGATTCATCCTTCGATTTTGAATGTCCTCTCCGCCATTTTTTTCAAGAAATGAGTCTAGGTCATTTTTCAATTGGTACGCTAATCCTATTTTTCCCCCTATCGCAAACATTTTAGAGGCAACTTTTTTATTGTTTGCCAGAAGTGCTCCAAAAAGCAGCGGATAAGAGAATGTGTAAAAGGCGGTTTTTTCTTTTTCTTGATTTATGATGTCTTTTTCTGTGTGGAGAATTGCCTCTGAAAACTCTCGATACTCGCCTCTCCACGTATCTTCCTGCATTTGAAACCAATATTGTTTAAACGTATCTGCACAAGAAATCTGAAAAAAAGTTTCGTGGGCAAAAATAAGCGCCAGATCTGTACTTAAATTATAAATCGGTTTATTTTCTAAGCCGTTACGATCAAGAAAATCATCCTGAAGTTTGGCATAGGTGTGGAGTTGCTCGATAGCTATGGCTAATTTTTGAATATCCTTATTGTGTCCTCGTCCCCCGCAAAGCTCATAGCTCAAAAAGATAAGGTACGGACGAATTCGCTTGCCATCTCTCCTTAATATTTTTCCTACTGGTCCTATCGGAGCGCTTCCCAAAGCCCTTCGGATTTGTTTTTGAAGATGATTCTTGTAAAGCGGATTAAATTTCTTTCGAAAAGTAGGCTGGGAAATCATTCTAATACATGATTTTTATATAAAGCTAAGGCCTCTAGGACAAATCCCGTCGTAAGCTCTTTAGAACCATACGTATAATAAACATTTTTTGGTGCCCGATAGGAGTAAAGAACTTGACGGTCCCAGAACCCATCTTGTTTCACTTGAGACAATAGCCAAGAAACACTTTTCTGAATTCCACTCGTGTCGCTGAAGCGTATGCGGGTTGAGACCGCAAAAGCTGTTTCTAGCTCATTGCCATAAGACCCATTAAAATGACGGCGAGCAGCCAAGCGCTCAAGAATTTTCATCCGCAACTCTCCCAGACAATGAACGCCGTTTTCATATGCCCGACCAACCAGATAATCAATGATTGGACCATCGGGATAGTAAAGAGAACAACTTCTTTGGCTTGTAAGAATTTTTTTCATATAGTCACAGACCGGAAGATTTTCATTTCCTAAATACAAAGCCACATTTAACACTGCCCCACAATCAACTTCGGGGTTTTGCTCGCCGTTAGCCTGCTTGTGCCACAAGAAATATGCCCCCTCGGGAGTTTGATGTTCTCTGATAATCTCTTTATTTTCAGGGGGTGTCCCTGTGTAAAAATTAATCGTTTGCGAAACGAGAGCGGTTGTATCGAAGTCCGGAAGGACATTCTGACTAACTTGATCGACGATATCCGGCCTGAGATTCTGGGCACCGGAAAGCGAAGTGGTTGAGCGCCAAACAGAAGAGGAAACAGATTCACTTTTTAGAAATTCAATTGCCTTGGGTATAACATCTTGTAGGATTGGGTTCTCTTTGTATAGCTCTAAGGCAGATAACACATAAGCGGTAAAAACCGGCGTGCTATCTGTAACGCACCGCTCCCCGCTTTCACGATATCCGCAAGAACTCATCGTAAATTCTCCTGTTGGAAGCTGGGCATTTTTAAGTGCGGTCAGACTAGAGAAAATAACGGTATTAATTTCTGCCGAGGAAGGGGGCGGATTTGAAAATACAAAATAGATAATCCCAATAAGAAATAGGCAAAGCAGTGCAGCTACTCCTCTTTTTATCATTTCTTAAAGATACCACATTAGCCAAATTCCATAGGCTACAAATTCCTCACTAAAAACAAGCGGGCTCCATATATTTCTTCTCTGTTTTAAAATCTGATGCGGCGTCAACCCACGCACGGTCCGAAACCGCAACATGCTACTCAAAACTCCCAAAATAAACACTGGATGCGTATAGAAATAAGAAAATAGGCAGAACAAACAATATGCAACCAAAAGACTCGGGGCAATTTGTCCAATTACCCGGGGGCTTAAACGGATTATTTCGTGAGGATCTAAAGAATCAGCTATGAGATGCAGTGCCTCAAGATAGGATTGAAAAAGAAAAACTAGGATCGTAAAGATAATTCCGATGGGTGGGATAGCTCCATAAATAGAAAGGCTTTCTAAAAAAAGAAGAGAACTGGCGATTGGGAAGATGATCGGTCCAAATCTTCGATCCTTGAGCCTAAGAGGAGGTATAGAGTAGCTCAAGCCCAAAAAACCACCGATAAGAAGTAGGAGCCCTATCCATAAATCCATCAAAAACCATGCAACTAAAAAACTGGCAACGACCGATAGGATAATGGGAGTAAAAAGCAATAGGTACAGTGTTAATTTGGAGATTTTGTGCTCTCTTAAATACTTATACAAATAATTCCAATCCTGCCGAATATTCCAATCGTAGTAATCATTGAAGATGTAGGCACTGAGAATAATCAAAGAGACAGCAAAAAGGTTGAGGATCGAGATCCATGAAAAATTGTGCACGGATAAGAGGTATGCAAAAACTACATATCCAAGAGGGCGGATTGATTGGAGTTTGTTTTCCCACGTGCGAAGCCGGTATAGGTAAACAAACCTAGAGAACCGATGTTCCATACTGAAAGGTCTTCAAAATTTTCCAGCCATCTCGAATTGGAGCTAGTCGCGAATGATTCCTCCCCCTGTACCGAACCGGAATCTCAACTATATTCCAAGATCGGGTGAAACTTTTTTTAAAGATTTCTGCTTCGATTTCAAATCCACTACTTTTGAGTTCAAGCTTTAAAAAATTTTCCCTACTCAAACCAAAAAAACCACTCAAGAAATCTCCTGGAGCGCAGTGGTATAGGTGAGAAACGATTCCAATCAAAAATAAGTTTCCCCAGTAACGAATGAAAGGCATCCGCTGGCCCTCTAAAAGAAATCTATTCCCGCGGACCAACTGAATATCTCTTCTTAAAAGAAGAAGAATTACAGGAATTGAACTGGGGTCATAGGTGTTGTCTCCGTCAATAAAAATCAGATGATTACCTCTCGCCGCGCGGGCTCCATATCTCATCGCCATTCCTTTTCCTTTTTCGGAGCACGATATAATTCTAATCGGCAAATTTTGCAATTCAGAAATCGAATCATCACGACAATCATTATCAACAACAATAATTTCAAACTGCTCGTTCAACTGAAATGTATCCAAAGTTTCGAAGATGCGATCAATGGTCTTGCGGATCCGGCCCGCTTCGTTCCGGATAGGGATTATAATTGTTTCCATAGCTTTAAGCCAATCTCTCGAGATGCTTGAAGAGGCAATGAATTAAATTCAAAGGAATACACTGCACGCTTAAATACGGGGTCGGTAGAACTGGCGATAACGAGAGTGTAATCTTCTTCTGGTAACCGTACTTTGAGCTGCCCTTGATCCAAAAATAATGTCAGTCCATCCTGACTTAAGCTCAGTTTTTCAGGAAATTCCAAGATAAATTCAATCGGTTGGGAGGCGCTACTTTTCCACCACCCATCATTCACAAGGTTCAGAACAACCTCAAGACTACTCGAAGAAGTCCTATACTTCGTAGTTGATAAACTATCTCCACCCATCTTTAACGTAAGACCATCATCACCCTCGTCGACGATTCCAATATCACTCGCGTTATTACAAACATACTCATCGATATCTTGGATTTGAATAGTGCCACACCATCCAAACCAGATTGTCCGTCGCTTATCGTACGAATCCGGACCAATGATGCCATCGTATTGGGTATTCAATAGTTGAGAAATTTTTGCTGAGGCTGGCGTAGAAGAACTGGTGGCGTCTCGAAATCCGATTGGTAAGAGGATAACGTCATCAGCACTAACTGTATCTCCGAGATCTAAAAAGGAGCGAATAGCATACTTCACCTCGAGAAACATACCGTCTAAGTACACTGGTGGAGGCGTGGGAAGTGTGGTTGAAATTGATTCGATCTTCACCTGAAGATTTTTTAAGTTTTCCCAATCAGGAACAGAGAGCGAAGCCGTAAATGTCTTCCAGTTATCTTGGCCAACTATAGCAATTTCCTCCCAATTTTTTCCATCAAAGCTATAACTTACCTTGAGAAAGTGCTCATCGGGATTCGGAGCTGAAGCAGAAATAGTAGAAGTTTCTATAAACGTTTCTGTTGATGTCGCCGCAGTGCTCGATCCCTCATCTTCAATCGAAGCGGTAATGGGTGGCAGCTGAACCCGATCTTCATCTGAGGACTGTGAACTCGTCGAAACAGTCGAATTCACGATTTCTGATTGAGCCTCTTGGGCAATCGCAATAGGGAAAAGCCATTTCTGCCAAGAGGTGGGAGCGGTCGAGGAGTTTGGTTCGGGTGCTGTCGTTGAGCTTGCGGACGTCGAAGAGGCCTCGGGCGAGGGAATGGTTCCCGAGGCAGTCGATAAAGGAATAGTCGGCAAAATAACTTCGCCATCTCCTACTTTCCAATGAAAGGTTAGGCCCACCGAGGTAATTGAACCTCGTGGCTTGAAATCTTCCGGAACAAAGCTCCCACAAAAAATATTTCCCTCCCCCCCCTGCCACAGAGCGGCATCTGTTCCGTCAATTGAAGTAGTGGTATTTAAAGATTCTGGCTGCCCTTCCGCTAAGTTTGGATTCTGCCACGTTCCCAAGCATGAGGTGGGATAGAAATCGATATTCTCGGCTCGTGTAAAAAGGAGTCTTGAACCATAAAATCCGACAAGAATGACAAGAACTAATAATCCGGCCAGAAATGGGTAGCGACGGTAAAAAGGTGGCCGTAAATTAACCGGTTTTTCCCATCCAAGACGTTTCTCCAGTTGATGTGCGAAACGTGAAGTATCCCGTTCAACAACGTCAAAAAATTGCCTCCCCTCATGTTTCTTTCCTGAGGACTTCATCTCCTATCATTTTAGCAGAAGCTGGCCCTCAAAGCATCCACAACGAAAATGAGAAATATTCAATCCTCAAAGCAAAACTCCTAGAATGAATGGGGTAGAAATAAGGCCAAGGGTTTGGGAGGATGTCGCCCACGAAACTGTCCCGGCAACATAGAAACCATCGTGTTCTTCACGAATAATTTTTTTTACAAAAATCTGCTCGCCATTCATTGGGTTTTTAAAAACAACATAACGACCAATTTTCGGCTTTTTAAGTATCGAAGCGAAATAATATCGCCCGGAAATAAGCTCAGGAAAGGCACTCTCCCCCTCTACTTTAACCATGAAGAGGAACTTCTTAAAAAAGCTTATCGGTGATTTCCTGATAGGCTTCAAATCTTTTAGCATCGCCCTTGGTTTCATAGAAAATTTTGGCAATTTCATCAACTGCAATAATCAACTGCTTAGCCACTTCCTCATCAACCGTATGTTTACTCTTAGAACACAGTTTCATTGCATTCCAGAATCTAGTATGGAGATCTGGATATTTCTCTAAATGTTCCGGCTTAAAGTAGTCGGCCCAAAGGATACTGAGTTCTTTTTTACAAAGCGTGGCGTGTTTTTCTTTATTGATAATGCGACGGGCAATAGCATTGGAAAATTCAATCGCAGCCGAGGCGTCATCATGATCATGGTCGTGATCGGGCGTTTTTAGCTCTTTAATCTGCATCACCATTCGCTGAATGGTCTTGGCCGCAATCTTTGCCTGAACCGGCTCATAAATTCCACACGGAATATCACAATGGGCCTCAGCCGTTATGCTTGGCAGAATCTTCGATAGTTTTTTAGATAAATTCATGCCTGAATAATATCAGATTCTCCTGAAATCGTCATGATAATTGCCGAACGAGATGGAGAATGATAGAGTATTTTCACCATTTTGGGGGATCGTCTAATGGTAGGACAGCGCCCTTTGAAGGCGTTTATCGGGGTTCGAATCCCTGTCCCCCAGCAATTTTTTAAGCGTTCTACCCTCACTTAAAGGTCAATTCAGAGACGATCGTCTTAACCGCGCCGCGCCGCATCAATAGCAGCAACATCGATTTTTTTCATCTTCATCATTGCTTCGAAAGCCCGTTTTGCTTCAGCACCGCCAGCTGACATTGCATCGATCAGCGTCCGCGGCGTGATCTGCCAGGATAGTCCCCACCGGTCCTTACACCAACCACACTGACTCTCCTTCCCACCATTGCTAACAATTGCATTCCAATAGCGATCTGTTTCTTCTTGATTGTCGGTTGCAATCTGAAAAGAAAATGCCTCACTTTGTTTAAACGCTGGTCCTCCGTTCAAACCAATGCAGGGAATTCCGAAGACGGTAAACTCTACTGTTAATACATCACCCTTTTTACCATCTGGAAAATCACTAGGTGCATGATTAACGGCCGTTACTTTGCTGTCGGGAAAGGTAGCGGCATAAAAGTTTGCTGCGGCTTCTGCATCTTTTTCAAACCAGAGACAAATTGTGTTTTTTGATTGCATGTTTGTGTGACTGTAATGCTACCGCACTCCAGGATGGTTCACAAATTAAAGCCTTAAGTCCGCCTTATTCAGTCATATCTACAATATTTTCCACCTCTTCTTCTCCAGAATTTGCGACTGCCGACTCCGCCTCCATCATCGCACCAAGCTCTTCTAATTTTTCCTGCCCAAGTATTTCTTCAGCCCGAGGAAATATTTCCGACTCCTCCTTTTGAGCATGGGCTAAAACCATCTCCATCATGTCTACCATTCGATCATACCGATCGTCAGCAATAGACCGAACTCCTTCGACTAATTGCTTGAGCTGCTCCTGTTCTTCTTCGAGTTCGGCATAAGACTGATCGTTCTTAAGCGCATCTTCAAGTGCTGGATAAAAATATTCGTCCTCCATCCGTTCGTGAGTGTCTAAGGTATCAAAAATTTCTTCCTCAATCGCTTCACGGCTTTTTTCCGTGGCACTTTTATACTCTTCAAAAAGCGCTTCGACCATAAGATGGTCCCGCTTGATAACATCTGTTGCTTTAACTGTTACTTTTGATTTATTCATGAGAATACCTTAGCAAGCTGCCAATGATAACTCTGTGAATTTAAACTATCCTTTTATAAAGACACCATCTTTAGTCGGATTTGCAGATATAGACAAATTATTACTTTTATTTTATAGTGTGCTCATTATATGAAATTCCTAGGAGAAAAGCTGCTTCTCGCGGCGTTAATACTCACTATTTCGGTCTCAACTTCAAATGCCCAAGAAGAATCTGGCAGCACTCCTCCGCCGGCTTTTACTCCTGGTTCGATAGAAATTATTCCAAATCCTCAACCAACCTCATCAGAACCAACGCCGACTACCACTCGGCCAGAAGTTATTGAAGCGACAACTTCTACTTCGGGTCCAACGCCTACAGATCCAATAACACCTGAGATCTCTCCAAAACCAGAATCCGTTCCTGTCTCAGCAGAAACAACCCCCGACGCCCTTCCCGCCACAAAAACGCCTCCGATTGAACCGTCTCAAGAAAACACAACTGATACAAACACAGTCATTCTATTTTCCGTCCTTAGTGCGCTTGGAATCAGTGCGGTAGGAGTCAGCGCTTACCAGATGAAGAAGAAATATAGGAAAAGTAGTCCGTGTGATCCAATTAAAACCATCCTAGACCAGGCGAAAGGCCAGTTACAAAATTTGGAAGCTACTTTCTCTGCTAAGCAAGCTGCCTTAGATCTTCTTTCACAAAAAATTGAAGATATTAAGGGTCGGGCAGAGAGCACTATTAAAAACAAAATTATTTCAGAAACGAAGAGCCATATCTTTGATATTAAAAATACTAGAACACTGAAGCTTCAGATACTCGACCTCGAAGATACAATTGCACATGCCATTAAAAATTTGCTTGGAAAAAATAATTTCACTTTTGACCCTAGTCGGGCAGAAGAATCTGGTTTTCACTTATTTACTATCCCCCACACTGCCGTTCGGGTTTTCTTACGGAATGACTCTGATCGAGAAAAGATTGACGCAGCCTTCAAAGAAAACGCCGCCTACCAAGAAATCAAAAATCTTCAAGAAACTCTTGAGCGAAGTCTCCTAGTGGAAAACATAGAACACGCCAAAGGTTCATACGAAGATATTCAAGAAAAGTGGGAGAGTTTGAAAAATGAACTCTCAAAACTTGAAGATTTAAAGAATACTTGGCGGGATAAAATTAAAAAATTAGAAGCTTCATATCACACCTGTACCTTAACTGGGATTCTTCCCAATATATCGCTGAAGCTTCCGAACAGCATTCCGCAGCGCGTACTCATCTTGGGTCCATCGGGATCAGGTAAGACATACATTTCCAAAACTCTCCAGGAAAAAGGTGTGGAATCTGCGCTAGATGCTCATACTATCGACGGTTTGGGCAGCAGCTCGTGGGATAAGGATAGACTGAGCAAACTTATCAAAGATAATCTCGAACTGTACCTTTTTGGTCATGCAGAAAACATTTGGGGCACTATTCCCCTCTTTGACAAAGTATTTTTCCTTAAAACTCATCCCGAGGTACTAAAGAATCGAGTCTCTCCCGAGAAATATGAAAAGATTCTTGAGATCACCGAAGAGGCCGAAGAAAGGGCTCGGCGCCGGGGCATACCCATGATTGATTCCACGAAGCCTCCAGAGAATATTCTCTCGGAAATTTCGAAGACTACGGACAAGTAGGACCGAAATTATTCATCTTCGTCATCGTCATCTTCATCATCCTCGCCTTCAGGACCTCGAGGCCGTTCTTGATTGCGAATTGAGTCTCGGTGCACAAATTTAAAGAATCTGCTGATTCGTCCATCGGCAGTTTCCTCTTGATAGAGAAACGCCAGATCATTATCGTCTAAAATCCTAATAAAATCGCTCCACAAAATTTCTTCTAAACTTTCTTCTGATTCATCACCAAAATCGATCCACAATAAACTGCTCTCGCCACGCTTCGTTTTTTTGATCACGACTGGTCGTCCGCCACGCTCTTCCACCCAACGGCGAATCTCCTTTGGTCCGATAGTGACCTTCGCTTTTGTATCAGCTTTGGTTGTGCTAGACATGTTTTTTACGATAGCAACCTAAGATGAAAAAAAAGTGAAGGCTATGATAATTTTTCAATCCGCACACCCAAAAGTCGAATTGATTTTTTATCTGGATTCTCTCGCTTATCCAAGAAAGCCATCAGTAATTTCAATGATTCAAAATGCAGTGTCGTCTCGTCCTTGCCCGGCCCTAGGAGCGTCTTGGTTCTCGCTTTGGTTATGAAATCACTAAAGCGGACAGTAAGCGTGACGGCCCGATAAGATGTGAAATTACTTTTCTTAAAACGCTCAAAAACATCCTTACTCAGTTCTCGAATGGTCTCTTCAAGTTCATTCGGTTTTAGGGTGTCTTTCGAGAAGGTGGTTTGTTCGCCAATAGATTTCACCTCCCAGTCTTCGATAATTGGACTACTGTCCTGGGCTCGGACTTTTAGATACAACTCTCCTCCCCACTTCCCAAAGATTTTTTTCATGGCTGTTTCGTCAAATTGTTTGAGATCGCGTATAATCTCCACTTTCAATTTATTTAATTTCTCCTCTGTTTTAGGGCCAATCCCAGGAATTTTTCGAATTGGTAATGGCTCTAAAAAACTCTCGGCCTCTTTCTCGGGTATCACATACAGTCCATCAGGTTTGCGGATGTCTGAAGCAATTTTGGCGATAAGCTTATTGGGCCCAATGCCTATTGAAGCAGTGAGGTTCTGTTCTTTTTTAATCTTCTGCTTTATTTTTTTGGCAATAAATTCAGCTTTTTTGTATGATCCGGTAAAACTGAGATCCAAATACGCCTCATCAACACTTGCTTGCTCAATATGAGGGACGAATGTGCGAATAATATCCATAATTTCATTTGAAACCTGGCCATACTTCTTCATATTCCCAGCAAGAAATGTAACGGGCGGCTGTCCTTTTTTAACTGCTTCTTCCGCCAATCGCCAGGCCCAGGAGATGGGCATGGCCGAATGTATTCCATAGACCCTAGCTTTGTAATTAGCGGTCGAAACAACCCCTCGTCCTTGGCCTTCCCTTGGATCTGCTCCAATCACAAGTGGCCGTCCCCCAAATCGTGGGTTGTCCCGTTCCTCTATAGCTGCAAAAAAGGCGTCCATATCCAGATGAGCAATAATCCGCATAGCGCCATTATACGCTGTATGTAATAATTTAATCCAAAAGGCGTCGTATACTATACCTATTCAGGAAATCTTCATGATTTCCGTTTATGCTTCAATCATGACTCAACGCTCGATTCCGGTAATCGTATCTATCCTCCTTTTGGCATTGGGAATTTTTTTACTTTTTTCTTATTATCCTAGCTCTCCCGAAAATATTCCCAATCCTTCGAGCAACCTAAACCCTCAAAACAATGAGGTAGTTAGTGATGTCCTTTTTTCTTGTGATGCGGGGAAATCCATACACTCTATATTTCGCTCCTCAGAAGTGAATCTCGAGCTCTCAGACGGACGATCTCTATCCTTGTCTCAGACGATTGCAGCCTCTGGAATACGATATACTAATGACGACGAGTCATTTATCTTTTGGAGTAAGGGCGAAACAGCATTTATTGAAGAGAATGGAACAACTACTTTTCTAAATTGCGCAATAAAGCCTCTCGAACAATGACCAAAAAAAATCTTATCATCCTCCTCATTATTTTAGTCGTCTCAGGAGGAATATATGTTTATTTCCGAGATAGTATCACTAAAGAGCCGCAGGAAAATGAAGGCTTATATGCATACTCGTCACAAAATTTCGATCTCGCCCTCCGTTATCCCCGACCTTACTTTTTAACAGAAAGAAATGAGAGTAGTTCGGAAAGGCTTAAGAGTGCTTTGATTCTAGCCCTCGACACACCGGAAAATCGCCGAGTAATGTCTGGGGAAGAACCGGGCCGAGAATTCCCGCCGACAATTACCATCGGCATCTATCAAAATTTAGAAAATTACACAGCTGAAGAATGGGTTAGAGGGATGTCTTTCTCTAATTTCAAACTATCAGATGGCAAGCTGAGCACCACAACGGTTGGTGAAGAACTCGCTCTCGCGTACACTGCAACTGGACTTTACGAGAATAAAAACATTGTCCTAGCGAGAAATAATCTTATATATATGTTTACAGTTTTTTATTTCTCTCCCACTGATCAGATTATTAAAGATTTTGACTCACTCTTAAAAACCGTTAAATTCACTCCGATTCCTGACACTCCTCAGCGAACATCTTTAAGCGGTACATATCTATGTTTGCCCCATACTGATCAAACTGGACCACAAACTGAGGAATGCGCTATTGGGTTAAAAACCGGAGACGGCCTATATTATGCCCTTGATTTTGGTCCGCTTTCCCAAAATATACCCAGTCTCAAAAGCGGTGACCGCATCTCGGCTCATGGACTTCTAGTTCCCAAAGAACAGTTAAATACAAACATGTGGAATAGATACCCGATTACCGGAATATTTTCCGTGACCGATTCCCTGAAGAAACTGTAATTTAGTAATTGTTCGTATTATACTCATAGACATGAATAAAACATTACTGTACGTCATTATTGCAGTGGTCGTCATTGGAGGTGTTGGTTTCTTTTTGATGAATCAGCCAGTATCCACAAACACAGATCAGGCAACTCCGCAGTCCTTGAAGGAGCTCCTGGCCTCGCAAAACCCGCAGCAGTGTGCGTTTGATCAAAGCACTGAAGGCGCTGCCGCTACAGGCAAGGTATTCGTCTCAAATGGAAAAATGCGCGGTGATTTCACATCGCTCGTAAACAATCAGGGTGTAGAAAGTCATATGATCGTTCGTGATAATACAGCCTACGTGTGGAGTAGTTTAGCGAACCAGGGATTCAAAATGTCCACCGAAAATATGATGAATGGCACAACTACGAGCGTCGATATGAACCAACGCTTCGACTATACCTGCAGTGGCTGGACCGAGGATTCAACCGCCTTTACGCTACCTACCACTATCACTTTTAGTGATATGAGCGCTATGATGGATCAAATGATGGTGTCTTCAAGCGCGACCGTGAATCAGTGTGGACTTTGTGACAAAATCCCTGACGCCGCAGCCAAAGCCCAGTGCCGAACCTCCCTGAATTGTAAGTAATGACTCAGATATTAGTAATTCCTCTTGGAAACCACTCGAAAACGAAAAGACGGGTGTAATTTGCTGGTTTGCTGGGGGTGGTAAGGAGATTGGTATCTTCACCGAAAATGAGAAGGACGTTGTGAGAGTTGGAGATCTTGATGAGGGCAGCACTGAAACCACAGGAATCCGAGGAAATTTTCAAACGGTTCTGAGAATCACCGCAGATTACTGAAGCACATTCCACATTCCCTGATCCTCTCCCCCGTCAAACTTGAAGACAGCTACGCCGCGAATGCCCAGTCTTTTGGCTAGATCAACTTTCGCTTTTATGGCAGCAGCATCACTCCACGTTACATAATTAAAAGGCTGGCTCTGGGTAACCGTACTGCTACTGTTTGCGTTCTGCGTTACTGTAATTGAAGGGGCCTCAGGTGTCTGCTGCAATAACGTTGATTGGGTTCCGGAAGGAGCGGATTCAAGAAGCGTTGGGTAGTAAATGAAGCCAATCTCACCGGCATTATTACGGAACGGGGTGATATTCGCCTTCTGGGCAATCTCGGTGGCATATTTGTAGTTAAAGGGCCAAAGGCGCTTGTACTGATATGTTCCGTCGGAAAATGGCGTTACCTTATATTCATATCCATACGTTGGAATACCAAGAATTAATTTATTGCGGGAGATGGTTTGAGCCGCGAGACGAATCAAAGATTCAGCCCATTCTGTATCCGAAACGGGAGCATACGGAGCCGGCCGCATCGAATTCAATTTCTTATCAACAGTGCTTTGGTCATAAGCCATAATCTGTACCCGATCACAGTACTGATTTAAGACTTTGTAATCATTCGCATAATCAGTTGCATCCGGCGGAATTGTCTGTCCGGGAAGATATCGATGATCAAGGGGCATCCTGGATTCAATGGTGCAGTACACCCATTTATTTCCCATGCGCTGATAAAGCCCTTTTATAAACAACGAAAAGTAGTTGATTGTCTCGCGATTCTTGGCTTCAAAGTCGATATCGATACCGTCAAAGTTATTCTTTTTAACCACAGCAGCAATTTCATCCTCAAGCGCAATACGCTTATTAGTGTTACTTAAAATTTGATGGATTGTGTCTCCATCTCCCCACATAACGGTCGGAATCACTCGAACCTTCGCCTGTTTGGCGAGGGTAATAAATGAACTCCACGGTTCCTCGGTAATTTCTGCTGTATCGGCCAAAGTTCCATCAGAATTCATGGTGTATCCAAATGGGAACACACTCGTGAGGGAGGAAAGATGCGGCAAAACATCGATCGTGCCGGTAGCGGAACGCCAGTATGGAATCCAACCGGAAGTTTCAAAAACACCAGTCGCTGCCGCTGTCATCTTGCCTGTAATCGAAGCGGGATTCGTTGGGTAACTTGTTGCTATGAGAAAAGCAGCCTGAGTCTTCGGACCATATATACCATATCCCCCACCCGAACAAACAACATTATGCGCACACTGAAATTTCTTCACTGCTGCCTCAGTTGCCGGACCGAAATGGCCGATATTCAAACCTGCGGCGAGATATCCCTGAGCAATGAGCTTGTCTTGGAGAGCTGTTACATCGCTTCCCTCTGAACCCATTGAAAGCGTCCGAGCGGCAGCTAACTCTGGTAATAGCGGGACTAAAACCAATATGAAGATGGCTAATAAATAAAATCGTTTCATATATCTATTCTTCTCTTTTTAGACGATAGAATCAAGTAACTCTTAATTTTTTCCTTCATTTAAATAAAAAATCCGAGACAAATGTCTCAGATATTACTTTTTTCCTCTTGTCACCCTATCTTCCCACCGTACTTTATTCAGCATGGCGGCATGAGGTTGTTTACCCGCTTTGATTGCTCGATCGTGAGATCGAGCTCTCTCAGCACGATCCTGGTCGACGTACGCTTGCATAACGGGGGTAAGAGCAATATCCCACCTCCGACTCGCGGGCAGTCCTCGATGATGACGGGGATCAGCCACATTGTCACAACGCCAGTACCGCTCCTTCAGTTTCGGCCCGGGAACAATGTCCATGAGAGCGTTGCAGTACTGACAGTGCGGCCTATAATCAATCCGCCGCTGGGCAATAGCTGCATCATTGAGGATTCTCTCCAGAAATTCCTGCGTCCGTCTCCGTGGAGTAGCGAAGTAGAGAGCCTTCCTACCCTTGGAGATCAGGACCCAGCCAGAGTCGCTTTGGCGGGGGCGATTCTCATGTACCAGCCAGGTGGTCCAAACAATCACATCAAGCCCGTTTGCAGTGTGGACAAACCCAGCTTCCCGACCTTCTTCGGCGCGCTTCTTGAAGCTCGCCGCCCCCATATTCTGCCGACGCTTGGGAAGAAATGGTGCAATTCTCAGGTAAGCTTCGAGCGGAGAAAGCTGATGGAAACCTAGTTTCTCCAACTCTCTTTTTAGCCAAGCAAACCCGTGGGCCGTTGGCATAACCTGTGACGGCATTCTTTTATTCCTTTCTTTTGGTGCTTCTGGGATGCTATCAAGACAAATGGATGCCTGCAAGAACATGCTACAATAGCTCCACATGAGCAATCCAACCGTCTTCGAGGATCAAGCCGCCCTCGCCATTGCTGCAGCTGAACGTTTTGCAACGCTTGCCGTCCATACCATAAAAAAACATGGCCGTTTTGTTGTTGCTTTGTCTGGTGGAAACACACCACAAAAGATGCATTCGATCCTTCGAGAAATGAACGGGATTGATTGGTCAAAGATCTTTATTTTCTGGGGAGATGAACGATTTGTTCCGCCAGAAGATTCCGAAAGTAATTTTGCCTCTATTTATTCCGCTCTTTTGAAACATATCCCTATTCCAGAAATAAACATCTTCCCCTATGCAACTAAGAATATAAGTCCCGAAGAATCAGCACAAAAAAATATTGACAATCTAAAAAAAGTCTTCAAAAACTCGGACATGAGTTTTGATTTGATCTTCTTGGGAATCGGACCAGATGGCCACACGGCGTCTTTATTTCCGAATCTATATAAACCAACATCAAACGAAGACCTAATTCTCGTTATCAATGACTCTCCTAAACCACCATCGACTCGACTATCCTTCTCGATAAGACTTATCAATCAAGCCAAAGAAGTAATCATGCTCGTAAGCGGAAAAGAAAAAGCTCCGATTCTCAAAGAAATTTTAGAAAATCTAAAAGCAAAAAATTATCTGCCAGCAGCGATGGTAAATCCTCCCAGCGGGAATATTCGGTGGTTTGTAGATCGTGAAGCTGCTTCGGAATTGACTCTCTAACTAGATCAATTCGTAATCCATTCGAGGTTCCTCGGGATTCAAGTAAAGCGGAACAATTTCCACCTCGTTTTGAGCCTGAACGCGAATCACATCGATGACTTTTCCGAAAATTCGGAAATTCTTATTAACGATAATCGGCTTGTACTGAGGGTCAGAAGAAACCGGATTTAAAATAATTGCATTGTTTGCTACTTCAAGTTTCTTAATAACTGCAAAACTATCAATGATCGCGACTACCAAATCATTACTTTCTACCGCTTCAGTTACCTCAACTAACACATAGTCACCCTCCTTAATCCCCGCATCGAGCATTGAATCTCCAACGGCTTTTACACAAACGACATTGTCTTTATTCACCCCCTGAAGAAGATCACGGGCCACACAAACATAATCTCCGAAATTCCGCTGGGCAAAAACACTAACATTATCACAGCCAGCTGAGGCGATTACTGGAACCTGAACAGTATCTGATTCACCATTAATGGCTCGTAATCGAATTCCTCGTCGTTCGTACCGACGCCGTTCGATAAGACCCTTTCGCTCTAAAGCTTCCAGATATTGAGTTACGGCTCGGGGAGAGGAAAATTTCATAAGCTCCACAAGCTCGGCCACTGTTGGAGATTGTCCTTTTTTCTCCATGAGGTTTTTTAGCGCATCATAAAACCTTTTTTGCTTCTCGGTTAAGGTGTTTAATTTTTCCATGTGTATATTATAAATTATTATTTATAATATATAAAATATATACATTGTGGATAACTTTGACTTCGGAATATGGTACATTCTGATTATGACGGAACGAATTATAGCCCCTATCCTTTTTCTGATTGTAGTTACTATTACGTTCGGCACTATCTATGGGGTCGGGCAACAAATTTTGCGTCAGTCCGCAAATGATCCACAAATACAAATCGTTGAAGATCTCGTAGTGAAATTGAATGCCGGAAATCCGCCCACGGTCCCCTCTCTTCAGGAAGGAGTAGATATACGAAACAGTTTAGCGCCATTTTTCATTGTTTTTGACGCAAATGGAAAGCCGACCACTGCATCTGGCATGCTGGATGGAAAAATACCTGAACCACCTCATGGTGTTTTCGACTACGTCGCAAAGTACGGCCAGGATCGAGTAACGTGGCAGCCGGATAGAAATGTGCGAATCGCCGCAGTCATTGATAAGACGAGTACCGGATTCGTTCTGGGAGGAAAATCACTCCGAGAAGTAGAGTTGCGAGAGGATAAACTCGCGACTATCGTAGCTGCTGGCTGGCTCATGAGCATTCTTTTCGTCTGTGCTTACGGCGTCATTCACTTTAAACAGTACCGTCTCCGTTAGACTGTATAAGGATCAGATGTAAGCCTAGTTGGTCATCGAAACCCGAACCTATTGAGCGCACCCTCTTACCCGTGGAGGTAACGTCGCACTGCAATAAATGAAGAGAACGCGCTAACAATCACTCCGGCTAGAAGTTGATATAGTATAAGAATTGGGAGGTGCTCGAAGAAATAAGAAACAATATTAATTTCAGGAACGGCCTGAGAGACATATGGCGCTACAGAAGACAGGCCCGGAAGAGCAATGGCGATACTTAAAACCGCCGAAAGGAATCCAACGATAATTCCTTCGACTACGAATGGTCCGCGAACAAATTGATTCGAGGCACCCACGGCTCGCATGATGCCGATTTCGTCGCGGTTAGAATAAATTGCCAAACGAATCGTGTTAAAGACTACGAGGCCTGCCACAATTACCAGAATGACCGTGACCAAGAACCCGCCGCGGTTCACATTTTTGGCAATTGAATTTAAGCGATCAATAACCACCTGGTTTTCGGCATAACTTACATGACTCACGAACTGTCCCAAAGCCGGATTTTTGAAGTATTCGGCAATCGTGGCGTACTGATCTGGATTTTTTGCTTTAATATTTAGCGAAGCCTCGAGAGGATTGTCATTCAACTCCTGAAGGGCCTGGGCAATATCTGGGTCATCAGCATGACGATCCTTGAAATCTTTCAAGGCTGCATCTCGCGAAACATATTCAATTGCTTTTACTTCAGGCAGACCCTCAAGGGATCGCTGAACATTAAAGATTTCGTCCTCGGGAGTAACATTCTTGAATGAGACCGAGATATCAATCTTGTCCTGAATCGCAGTTACTGTCTGGTCAATCAGAACATTAAATAAGAGGAGTCCGAGAAACACAACTAATGACAAAGTAACGATTGCTACGGTGGTTGTTGAAAGTAAACCGTTTCGAACAAAGTTCTTCCAACCATACTGAATAATGCGAGTAAATACTGTAATCATGGGATTAGACTAGAATATAGCGGCCATTTTCTTCATCGCGAATCACTCGGCCGTGATCTAGGGTTATAACTCTTTTATTTAAACCGTTTACCACTTCTTTGTCGTGTGTGGCTAAGATAATCGTGGTACCCAACTGATTAATTTTTTGTAGCAAATTAATAATTTCCCAGGTGTGAAAAGGATCAAGATTTCCAGTTGGCTCGTCAGCAATAATCACTTCGGGGCGGTGCACCATCGCTCGAGCAATAGCTACTCGCTGCTTTTCTCCACCAGAAAGCTCATGCGGAAAGTTATTCAGCTTATCCCCCAATCCAACCATATCCAAGACCTGCGGGACCAACTCATCAATTTCATGCTGCGATCTGCCTGCTACCTCCAAGGCAAAGGCCACGTTCTCGCGAGCAGTTTTGGTTGGCAATAATCGAAAATCTTGAAAAATAATACCGATATGACGGCGGAAAATAGGTAATTCTTTGTCTCGCAGTTTATTAACTTCGAACTGGCCAAAAAAGATCCGGCCGCGGGTCGGTTTTTCCTCACCAATTAAGAGTGAAATAGCCGTTGATTTTCCGGCGCCCGACTTCCCTACCACGCAAACAAACTCACCAAGATTAATTTGGAAGGAAATATCTTCAAGCGCAACAGAGTGGCTGTTGTATATTTTATAAACGTCCTGGAACGCAATCATTATCTAGATAATTGTAACTCACTTTCTATGAATATATCAATCTCTCCGTTCATGATCTTATCCACTTGGCTTGTTTCTGTCTCTGTCCGATGATCTTTAACCATTTGATACGGATTAAAAACATACGAACGAATCTGATTTCCCCATTCGGGTTTTACATTTGTGCGAAGTTCGCTAAATTCTTTGAGCTCCTTTTCTTCCATCAATCGAAATATTTTAGCTTTAAGGAGCGCTAGGGCACGTTCGCGATTTTGAGCTTGCGATCGCTCTACGCGCGAACCCGCAGATAGCCCCGTGGGAACGTGGATGATGCGTACTGCAGTTTCTACTTTGTTTACGTTTTGTCCTCCCGGACCGCCAGCTCGAGAAAACTCAACCTTGAGATCACTATCGGGGATCTGAATTTTTTCCTCGTCTATCTTCGGAAGAACTGGGAGAACTTCAACGAGCGCAAATGAGGTGTGGCGTAGCTGTTTCGCTGAAAACGGCGACATCCGCACGAGTCGGTGTACGCCAGTTTCTTTCTTTAAATAGCCGTATACGTAGCTGCCCTGGACTTCCATCGTTCGACGATTCGGACTGTCATCGACGAGAACCGTCTTCCAACCACGGCGCGCCGCATATTTTTCATACATCTCAAAAAGCATTCGAGCCCAATCTTCAGCATCATCCCCTCCGGCACCTGGGAAAATTGCGATCGTAGCTGATTGTTTGTCGTGGGGGTGCGTAAAGAGTTGTTGCAACTCAAGTTGGCCGATCTGACGCTTCACATCATAAAAAAGATTTCCGGAGGGATCTTCCACATCCTCAGATAAAGCTTTGAGTCCTGAATCAATACTTGCGAACTGATCAAGGAGCTCTTTAAGCTCTCCAAATACTTTAATCTTCTCGTCGGCGGCAGCACGATCACTCCAAAATGATGGTTCGCTCATCGCCGCTTCGATCTCTTTTATTCGTTTTTCTTTTCCGGTTACGTCAAAGCCACCCGCCTACGCGGCGGGCCTGCTCTTTCAATTCTTCTAATTCTTTTTTGAAATCGTTATTCATTATTCTCCAATATATTCAAAACGTGGCATTACTTTACCATCGCGCTCCACAGTTTCCAAAAACATTGCCTTCGGACGCACCCATAAATCATTTTCTCCCATAGATGATTTTCCCAGATGCCGATACACAACCACCTCCTCTTCTGTCTCTGAATGATGCGCTACGCCAATCACCTCAATATCGTGGCCCTTGAAATGACGGTATTTTCCAATTTTAAGTTCTTCCATATATGATAGTAGATTTTGGAGCCGATGGTCGGACTTGAACCGACGACCCACGCTTTACGAAAGCGTTGCTCTACCAACTGAGCTACATCGGCAATGGCATATATCCTACATTGCTTTTCTTTCTCTTTCAATAAACTTTGGTGCGCCGGGCAGGATTCGAACCTGCGTAGCCACTTGGGCGCCAGATTTACAGTCTGGTACAATTGACCGCTCTGTCACCGACGCAATTTTATTCAGCAATCTCCTGAATATCGGAGAGAATATTTCCTTCTTTTGGAGATCGGGCCAACATGCCCGTCATCTCTTTAAATTCGGTATGAATTCCCTCCTCTCCGTTCTTGAGTCTCGTCTTTTTTAACCAGACAGTCAAGATATTATCGAAACGCAATAAAACAACCCGAAGACGCCGAAGAAATCGATGCGTCAGCTGCACCAGAGTCTTATCCAACCGTTCCAAAATGCCGGAGTTTGCAAGACGCTTCCAGAAGCTCACGCGCTCGGGAGAAAAAATTAATTCGTCTTCTAGGCGAGACATGCCCCGAACACCAACATACAAAAGCCCGCCAAACGAGATCATCAAGACGATCGTAAAAATAAATTGGGCAATGACGAGCATTTTAAATGACCATTCGAGAAAATCCGTTCACACGAACATTCTCGCCAACTCGGGCAGCTACCTCCTTCACTAAAGATTCAACTGTTTTGCTTTCGTCTCTCACGTAGGGTTCAGCCAGAAGCTCTTCGACATTATTCACCTCGCTCGCCGCGATATGCATAACTAATTCCTTAGCCAATTCACGAAAATCAGCTGAGCGAACCACAAAGTCTGTCTCGGCTCGAATATCCAAAAGCACTCCAATGCGGCCATTGTGCACATAGGATTCTATAAGTCCAGCTCCCGCTTCACGCTCGGATCGTTTCTCTACCTTAACTAATCCACGTTCGCGGACTAAGTTTAATGCCTCGTCAAAATTCCCCTTCGCATCATCTAGGGCTTTTTTACATTCCATTACTCCCGCCCCCGTCACATCTCGCAATTTTTGAACCTCGTTCATTGATACGGCCATGGTTAATAAAAATAAATTACGGTTATTAAGAACGAACTATTTAATTTTACTCAGCTTTCGGATTTTGAGAAGGTACTTCCTGTGGTGTAGGTGCGGTTTGAACTTTCACCTTAGAAAGCGCTTCGCCAATTTTTCCAAGGAACCAATGGATACTGGTCTTCGATTTGGTGTTGCCCAAAACCAAATAGTCTACTGAATCTGGATCACTCATGGTGTCACCAAAAGCTACTACTGGAATTTTCATAAGTCGAGCTTCTTTAACAGCGGTAACATGCAGATGAGGATCGATCACGATCAAAGCCTTAGGAAGATCGGTCATGTGCTGAATACCACCAAAAAGTTCATCCATACGAAGAATCTCTCGCTCGATATCTAAACGCTCTTTTTTCTTCAAATGTTCAAAAGCGTTGGCTTCAAAATCAGAGCGAAGCTTGACGAAATGATCTTTGCGACCGATCAAACTCTTGAAATTCGTGAGTAATCCACCAAGCCACCGTCGGAGCACTACAGGAAAATTGAATTGATCAGCAAACCCTTTGGCTGATTCTTGGGCAGCCGGCTGTGTGGCCACTAAAAGGAAATGGCCGCCATTCTCTCGGAGCTTTGAAAGAAAACTCAAAGCGATTTCCAAAGCATCTGCCGTTTTTGTAAGGTCAATTAACTCGATACCGCCGCGATTTCCAAAAACCAGATTTTTTACTTTGGGATTCGTCTTGCTCTTGTGACAACCATAAAACACCCCGGCGTCTACCATTTCCTGGATTTGGGCTTCGAGAATCGGATTTTCTTGTGTTGTTTCCATATAGATAGTATGGGCAGAAGTATATCGGAAAAGGCTTTATTTGTAAACCCCTCTTAGCAGTTGACACTTAGATAAAAATAATTTATAAACCGATCAGTCAAAGGGCAGCTATTTCGGGTAGGCAATCAGAGGAGAATACTATGAAAAAGCCTCAGAGAACCCGGATCCTGGTCATCGGAATCGCCTTCTTGGCTATCGCTGGGCTTTGCCTGGCTTCGGTCCAAGAAGAGCGTATCCATCCTCAGCTCCAGATCGAAGGAGTCGACCCAGACCGTGCCATGGAAATTGGTCGCGAGCTTCTCGCAAGCGAGGGCGAGCTTCCTTAGTTCGAAAGTCCAGAAATCTGGGCTTTTTTTGTTTCTATGAGGTTAATTCCTGATGGCTATATCCTAGAACACGCAGCTCGACATAGGCAGGTAGCAGCAGCTCATAAAGTTCACGAATAGCAGCGTCTCTTTCTCTAGTTGGAGCTCCGCCACCACCGCCTCTTATGGCATCGAGCAGTGTTTTAATCCTTTCTTCAGAAATTCCAAGTTTTTTAATTTCCCGATCGATAACACCGTAAAACTCTGCGTCGGTTTGGTCTTTTCTTAACTCTGAGTGATAGCGCATTTCCTCCTCATAGGCTTCGTGGCCGAGAGGAATTTGTTCGCGAATAGTTTTTCCTAATGTGTCACGATCCTTAGATAATCCTCGATAATACCCTCCACCAGGAGAACCTTCATGGCCTAACCGGCACCAAAAATTATTAAGATACCAGTACCACTTTTCTCCCTTTTCTTCTCTCATATGATCCATCTCTGCCCTCATGGACGCTCTGTGCTCTTCTTCAGTTTGAATTTTTTCTGCCATATTTTTTAAAATTCCACTGCGATCTTGGCTAAGCGACCGTCATTAAATGGATGCTTGATCTCTCTCATCTCAGTTACAAGATCAGCTTTATCAATTAATTCTTGTGGTGCACCTCTCCCGGTCATTAAAACGAGCTGGTAATCAGGAACGTCGTTTAAGGCTTCTAGTACATCTTCTATTTTCAAGAGGTTCAAAGAGAGCGCCACATTCAGCTCATCTAGAACAATAAAATCAAAGTTCGGTAATTCTGCCCGGAACATGTCCAATGCTTTCTTCGCTGCCACTTGATGGTCTTCTAATGGTAACGAGTCTCCCAAGATTCCCACAAAACCTAAGCCTTTTTTTCTGATTTCAAAATCATAGAGTTCGGGAAAATCCTCCAAAGCCTTATCCCCTTCCGGCAGAGATTTCATTTTTTTCTTAGTACTCTGAATCTTTTCTACAAATGTATCCTCACCAGATTTCCATGGCCCCTTTATGAACTGGATCACGAGTGCCTTCTTACCACGACCCATCACCCGCATGGTTTGGCCCAAGGCAGCCGTCGTTTTCCCCTTACCGTTACCTGTAAAAACGATAAGCATAATTTAAAATTCAAATACCTCTCCCGACTCGAGTGGCCGAAAATCGACATATCCACCCTCAAAATACTTCTGCCACATACTATGCTGTCGCTCTCGAAACCCATCCAAAACAAATCCATCATGCGCAGGAATAACATGCTTCGGCTGCAGCGACCCAACGAACTCAGCAATTTCAGTAATTTTCCCCCAGGGAGCTAGTATTGGCAAAGCAACGACCTGGACCCCTTTCAGATCCCGGAGACTATACGCTAGGGAATCACCGGTTGTAAGAAATGTTTCATTTACGAGATATGCAGTATTTTGAGGAACTGGCATCAAAAGCTGTTCATGATCAGCGCGGATAGCTCGAATATGCATAGTGCCAACTTTTTTTTCGCCAGGCTCAAAAATAGTGCACGCAATATTTTCTTTATTCAATACTTCTTGCGTATTGGTATTCGCAAAAATCAAAGCTCCGGGATTATTCGCCATGATCTTCTTTAACGCCGCAGTGTCTACATGATCGGGATGATTGTGGGTGATAAAAATCGCCTGAATATCTTTGAAGACATCTGGGTCAATGCGGCCGGGTATAAATGAGAAAATTCCTGGGTCAAAAAGAATTCGATCATTCCCTTCCTCGATAAGGAAACAGGAGTGAACGTATTTTGTAAGTCGCATGCGGCAATTATAAAGCTCTGACTAGATACTGCCAAATTGACTCTGGTGAGAACTTTATATTTAATATAAGTAGCAAGGAGGCTCAGATGCGAAAAGTACTGTGTGCTGCGATCGTAATTTTTACCCTACTGCTTGGTTGTGCCATCGGTTATGCCGGCGGAATCTTCTTGATTTACCTAGGAAACGCCTCCCTCGCCGTGGTTCATGGGCCAATCATCCCCGACCACACGGCGGTCGGGTTTATAACTGCTGGCGGAATCTTGGGGATGATTAGCGGTGCAATTCTGATCATCCATCTTCCTGAAGCGGCAAGTTCTACCTGTCCCTGACAATTAATTTTAACGGGGGCTTTTTTATATAATTACACCGCCGCCCAAGACCTCTCCGTGCTCGGAATAAAACACTGCCGACTGACCAGGAGCCACAAATTTTTGAGGCTGATTGAAGCTTAATACGATCTTCTCCCCTTCTTTTTTAAACTCCGCAAGGGCCAGCTTCTGACGATATCGCACTCGAGCAAGAACTTTTAGCCCAAGCGACAAAGACGAAAACAGATTCAAGCTTCCCAGCATAATTTCTTTTTGATATAAAGCTCCGTTTGTTTCTCCTTCTGCCACGACTAGGGTATTTGTTTTCACATTCTTTGAGGCAATATAGTGGGCCTGGGTATCTACTTCGCCACGAATACCAAGTTCTCGATTTTTCGTTTTTAAATCTAGCCCATGACGTTGACCAATAGTATAGAAAGCTACACCGTCATGTTCGCCAATTTTCTGTCCATCGGAAGTTATAATAATTCCTTTTCTCTCCGGAATGTACTGTTTTAAGAAATCAGCCAGCGAAACTTTTCCTAAAAAACAAATCCCTTGTGAATCTTTTTTCTCGGCCGTCGAAATTCTCGCTTTCCGGGCAATCTCTCGAACCTGGGGCTTTAGATAATCACCGATAGGAAATAAGCAGTGCTTTAATTGTGCTTTCTTAATTGCCCATAAGAAGTAAGACTGATCTTTATTTTTATCTTTGGCCTCGTAGAGTTTGCCGTTCTCAACTTTCACATAATGACCGGTTGCAACATAATCAGCGCCCAAAGACATTGCCTTCTCATAAAATAAACCAAACTTAATTTCGCGATTACACATCACATCAGGATTTGGAGTAAGACCATTTCGATAGCCTTGAACCATATATTCCACCACCCGCTTCTTATATTCTTCTTCGAAATCCCACGTATAGAACGGAATACCTAAATGTCCAGCCACACGTCGAGCATCTTCGGCGTCGGTTTCGGCGCAACCATCAATATTATAAGAACGCATAAAAACACCGACCACGTTATAGTCGCGTCGCTTCAAAAGATAGGCAGCGACCGAAGAATCAACTCCTCCGGACATACCCACAAACACTGTATTTCTCCTTGACTTCATATAAAAAAAGTGAGATAAAACACTTTAGTAGTTCATCCTAGCACAGGGCTAGGAGGAAGACCAAGGGGAGGTTGAGGTCGTATGGACAGGAAGCGATTGGGTGAAGTACTCAAGCGAAGACGTCGATTGGCCCTCCGGGAGTTCAGTCAAATCTGGAAGGACGAGGATGGTGGCGCTCGAAAGAACACCGAGAGGTGCCTGGGGGAGGTCATCATTCACTTCGTTGACGAGGCTGGGGAAACGAAGAAGGGTCAGGGGGCAGCGCTTCTCGCCGCCAAGAATGCCTTCGGGACAGCCTGTGGTCTTGCGGTGATCACTGGAAGCGATCACCTCGCCGAAACGGTGGCCCGGGAGACCACCCGACTACTGACCTATCTGGTCGAACGCAAGGTCTCCACCAGACTTCCTGATCCGACCAGGCTCGTGCAACGTCACGTCCGCCTGGTTGCCTGATTCCACATCATCGAAGCTTAGCGTTACGAGTCATACTCATAACGCTTTTTCTTTTTATAATAATGGGGATCGAATATAATAATGGAATGGATGTACACCGGATTAAAGAATTTTTTCAGGGAGAGATTATAACCGATGATCAAAATCTTTTAACCTACAGCCACGATGCCAGCATTTTTGAGGTAAAACCAGAAATCATTGCTCGTCCAAAGAACACAAACGATCTCAAAAACTTAGTTGCTTTTGTGGCCAGAGAAAAGAAGAAAGACCCAAGTCTTTCCCTCACAGCTCGGTCAGCAGGTACCGATATGAGTGGTGGACCACTCAATAGCTCTATCATCGTCGACTTCACGGCTCACTTTAACCGGATTATCGAAATTTCAGATAGTGGGGCAACTATAGAGCCCGGAGTTTTCTATCGCAATTTTGAAGTTGAGGCTGCTAAGAAAAACCTCCTCCTTCCTTGCTACCCCGCTTCCAAAAATCTCTGCACCTTAGGAGGAATGATCTCCAATAATTCCGGTGGAGAAAAATCCCTATCCTACGGCAAAACAGAAAATTATGTCGAACGCTTAGAAATGGTTTTGAGTGATGGTGAAACCTATACATTTGAACCCCTCACCAAACAAGAACTTACAAAAAAGAAGAAATCAAAAACACTCGAAGGAAAAGTATATCGCGAGATGCATGCCTTGCTTGAGAAAAATTATGATCTTATTCAAGAGGCAAAACCCCATGTCTCCAAAAATTCAGCTGGCTATTTCCTCTGGAATGTCTGGAATAAAGAAACATTTGATCTCACAAAATTATTTGTCGGCTCTCAAGGAACCTTAGGTTTTGTCACAAAAGCTCGATTCAAATTGGTGAAACCAAAAACCCAATCCGAGCTATTAGTTATCTTTTTAAATGATTTAAAACCACTCGGCGATTTAGCCAAAACGATCCTACGGTACAAGCCAGAGAGTTTTGAGTCGTACGACGATCACACCTTAAAAATGGCTATGCGCTTCTTGCCGGAACTCATCAAACAAATGAAGGGCAGTGCCCTTAGTCTCGGATTTAAATTTCTGCCAGAAGTTTGGATGACTTTAACTGGCGGATTACCCAAATTAGTTTTGATCGCTGAGTTTACTGGCAATGATGAACAAGAAGTAATAAGTCGCTTAAAGCAAGCAGAGAAGGAGGTGAAGGAAAAATTCCATCTTCCGACACACATCACCCGAAGTCGTAGCGAGGCAGAAAAATACTGGACCATGCGACGAGAAAGTTTCAATCTACTTCGTAAACACGTGAGTGGAAAGCATACTGCTCCGTTTATCGATGACTTCGTAGTCCGACCAGATCAACTTCCAGAGTTTTTGCCTCGCTTGAATGCGATCCTGGCCCAGTATCCATCTCTGATCTACACCATTGCCGGCCACGTTGGTGATGCGAATTTCCACATTATTCCCCTTATGGATCTCCATAATCCTGTCGAGCACGACATCATTCCAAAGCTTTCCGAGGAAGTGTACGATCTCGTCATCGAATTCAAGGGTTCAATTACGGCCGAGCATAATGATGGGTTGATTCGGACGCCATACTTAGAAAAAATGTATGGTAAAAAAATATATACCTTGTTTAAAGAAGTAAAGAAGATTTTCGACCCACAAAACATCTTTAATCCCGGAAAAAAAGTAGGGACAACGATTGAATACGCCCTAGAACATATCAAAACGGATAACTCTGTTTGACAATTTTCTCTGAAGTGATAGAGATTAATTAGATGGAGGGTTGACCCATGATAGCGATAGTAGCAGCCATGCTCATGGGAGGCCTCACGCTGAAATTCCTATTTCACCTCTCCCTGTTATGGGCCTTCCTCGGAGTCGTCTTCGCGGCCACGGCAGCTGACTGTCTTCGGGTGCAGATGATTTCAGCCAATACCGATGCACGGCTGATACCAGTCGTAAGCTCGGGAGCGTTCATTCTCATCTCACTTGCGGCCGGATACATTCTCTAGCCAAGAACATTTTGTTCAAGGCTTTTTCTTTTTAGGAATAAAAAAATCCCGGAAAATTTCCGAGACTTAAAAGTGTTTCGCATCCGGACAGAACGTCAGGATTGTTTCATCCCGCAGGAATCTGATCGGAATGTGAATCCCGAGACTCGCACCCCCGTCTTGGTAAAAAACTCCTAAGCACCACATGCCTGCGAACAAAACCTGTTTGCCCTGAAGCTGCGAAGCCCGTTTCGGATTACAGCACCAGTCGCAGAATTGGACCTGGGATTCGAAGAGTCTCTCGTGCTCTTCGGCATAGACAGACAGAGTGGCACACAGCCCCACCTGAATGAGGTAAAGTGCTGTGAATCCAATCTGGAGTTGCTCTGCAATCGGAAGATTCCGCACAATCCGAATCAGATCCTGATCGCGCAGCCTGATTCCGAGCTCAGTCGGGTAGTTGGCAGGATAGATCGCCTTCCCAAGGAGAACCTCGAGAAGCTGCTCCCGCTCTCCCCGCAACCACTCTGCAGTCACCCGGCCAGGCAGTTGCCGTGGAGCGAGAATCGTTGGTGTCGGCACCGACACCGGAACCTCGGCCCTTGTCCTGTTGCGGCGCACGAGCCGATCCTCGGCATGAGTCCGAAAAAAGCCTCCGAAGGTCGTAATCCAATTCCACCACCAAGGCATAAGCATGCCCTCCCGTTAGTTGTTCTGAAGGATATTAAAGAAGAAAAAGGAAGTTTTGTAAATATACTTTCCCGCTCGCTTCTAAGTAGACAAATATATGCATACTTCACTCTGCGCTCACAAGATTAAAACAAAATAACAGATAGGAGATCAAATGGCCAAAGAAACAAAACATCGATGAAGGCGCCTGGATCCTGAAAAAAATGATACTCAATAGAGTAGGTCAGAACACCAATTCCGAGATATAGGAGTACTGTGTATAAAATAACTCTTACTTTGTTTCGGGGTCCAAAAAAACGACGAAATCCATAAATAATAGCAATGAAAACGATTGGAGAAAAAACTAAGGATAGTATGATCCACAATCCAAACAAGGGGCTTTTGGGAATCGGGATGATGGTCCATCCATGTATTCAATTATACCAAAAGATCACTATTTCCCAACGCGTTCTACATACTGACCGGTCTCCGTATTCACTCGAATAACTTCGCCCTCTTCAATAAATAGGGGTACTAGAACTTGAGCGCCATTTTCTAGAGTGACCAATTTGGATCCGCCCTGAGCTGTATTTCCTTTTATACCTGGTGGCGCCTCCTTTACTAAAAGATCCATTTTAATCGGTACCTTAACCTGAATAATTTTTTCGTTAAAGACCATTGTCTTTACAATAGTTCCGGTTTTTAAGAATCGCCCCGGCTCCCCCACTACTTCAGCAGAAACGAGAAAACGATTTTTGGGATTACCGACTTCATGGAACCAATAATCACCCTTGCTTTCATAAATAAACTGGGCATCGCTTTGTTCAATTTCAGCTTCATCAAAACTATCACTTCCCTGCCAGTTGCGGTCTAAAATCTTCCCCGTCATTAAATTGCGAATTTTTGTTTGAACCACAGCTTTTCGCTGCTGCATGCGCAAAAAGTTCGCCTCGATAACCTCATACGGTTCGCCGTTTAAAATAAATAAAACTCCTTTTTTGAGATCAGTATAGGCAAGTGACATAATTGGGAAAATGGTAATTCAAAATAAAAATATATTCAAGATCCAAAACAAAATCACCGTACTCTGGTGACTTTATTTTATTCGCGAACGCAAAGAACTAGTAGTTACTGTCGCTTCGAGGGGCACGATTTCCACCTTCCGGTTCATCAATCTTCAAATTGACTCGAGCATTATTTTTAATACCCACAATTCGGAGCAATGACCGAATGGCTTTGGCCGTTGAACCCTGACGACCAACGATCTGTCCCATATCCATAGGATTCACTTTGAGCGTGAGGAGGACTCCCATCTCGTCAACCCGGCGATCAACAGTGACATCATCCGGATGGTCAACGAGGGCTTTGGCCAACATCGTTAAAAATTCTTGATCAGACATTCTGGTAGTTCGTTACTTCTTTAAACACGCTTTTGGCTTGTATAAGAGATGATCGACCTTTCTCGCGTTTTTCTGTAATAATCGGAAATTTGAAATTGAGTGGAAACGTTACGCTGCAGCTTCAGCTGTCTTCTTGGGTTTTCCAAGCTTCACTACCTTTTTCGGTAAGGTGAGAAGTCGATGGCGAACCAAAAGATTGTGGACTGTGGTGGTCGGTTGCGCACCCACACTTACCCAATGATTAACACGTTCGCGCTTAGCTTCAAGAGTCTTGGTAAACGGGTTGTAGGATCCCAAATCCTCAACCGGTGGTCCTGGAAGCTTTGAACGCTTTTCAGCTACTACTAAGCGGTAGCTGGGTTGTCCCTTTTTTCCAATGCGTTGTAATTTGATGGCTAGCATGTCTTTTTTAAGATGTAATACTATAACTGATTCTTAGGGCTAAGGCAAGGGCTATTTCGCGACTTCAGCCAGATGGGGCTCAAGCTTCAAAGAAACCACTTTCGAGGTGCCATCCTGATTCATAGTAACCCCGTAGAGAACGTTCGCTGCCTCCATGGTTGCCCGATTATGGGTGACAATTACAAACTGCGTCTGGTGTGCAAATCGCTTAACGAGTTCAGCGAAGCGACGGGCGTTTCGCTCGTCGAGGGGCGCATCAATCTCATCTAAAACTAAAAATGGTGGCGGACTCACGGAAATTAAGGCGAAAAGCGCAGCAATTCCTACCAAGCTCCGTTCGCCTCCAGAGAGCATTTCGAGCGAAGTAATCCGCTTGCGCGGCAATTTTACCTCAACCTCGACCCCATCATCACTTTTTTCTCCCTCGGGTGAATCGACTTCCTCAACTGATTCTTCTCCGCCTTCTTCCTCAATATCCTTTTTGCCTTTCTTTTTTTCCTTTTTCAAAAGAGTTAATTTCCCCTGTCCACCGCCGAACATAAGATCAAAGAATGTGGCAAACTCTTTATTGATTTTTACGAGTGCACCTTCAAAGTCATTTTTAATCTTCGCTCGTAATTCTGAAATTAACGTCCGAAGATCGGCTTTACTCTTTTGGAGATCAGCTGATTCTCTTTCTAAAAAGGTGTATCGCTCTTCAGTTTCTTGCGCTTCCTTCACTAAAGCTTCGTCAATTTCACCAATACTTGCTAGATCTCCTCGCAACTTCAGCATCCGTCGTTCTAGCTCCGGAAGACTTACGTCGCTACTCGTTTTTTCTATTTTTTCAAATTCCTTAACCTCCCTACCGGCCTGCTCAATATGGCGCTTTAGTTCTTCCTCTCGAAGTTTTAGGCGTTCCTGCTCAATAAATAATGATTGATTGCTTCGCTCCCAAGCTTGAACTGTATTTTTAACTGTCTCGAGTTCAGCTATTGCCGCCTTGAAGGCTCCATAGAAAGCAGATTGGCTTTGCTCAAGTGAGCGTTCTTCTTTTTCTAAGGCCATAAGATCTTCTGAAAGATTCGAAAGTTGCTTTTCAAGTTTCTTGAAATCTTCTTCTACGCCAGAGGGTTTGGATTCTCCCTTCTTCGATACAGTAAAAAGCTGATTGATATGGCTGATCGATTGTTGGACTACTGCTTGAAGCTCCGAAAGATCTCCCTCGAGGGCTTTTTCCAAATTCTTTTTTAAAAGTTGCACTGCATCCACAAGCTCTTTATGAGAAACTGAAGCCTCTTCCCTAAGCTCATTTTGTGTCTCCAAGCGAACTTCGAGGCGACCGAGCTCCATCTGAAGCTTGCCCCTATCTTCGAGAAGAACTTGAATGCGTTTCTTTATTTCTTCCAATCTCTTTCGTTCTTCTGGTTCTCGAGATTCCGTTTCCTTTAGTTTTGCCTCAGCTTTCTTTTGTTCCCCTTCGAGATGTGCTTTTTCTTTGTGGCGAGCTTCGCTTGCTTCTTTTAATTTCTTTTCTTCTTCGTGAAGGGTGTGTAATTGTGTGCTAAAAAATTGATTTTCGGTTTGTTTTAATTCTTCTTCGATTACTCCACGCTTTTCCCATCGCGCTGTTTGTCGCTTTAAAGATCTGAGGTGTGGCAGGATTTCTTCGACTAACGCCTTCACTTTTTCTAAGTTAACCTCAGCGCTCGCCAAACGCCGCTCTGCTTCGCCTTTTTTTAATTGAAATTCGCGAAGACCCAAGATCTCCTCAATCATCGCCCGCCGCTCTAATGGCGTAGCCCGTATGAACATATCGCTATTTCCCTGAGTAATAACCACCAGTCCCCTGGCCCCCAACCGGGAGTGAGCAAAGAAATCTATGAGATCCTTAAGACGAACTTCTGATTTATTAATAAAGTACTGGTTACTGCCGTCTCGACTAGCCTGCCTGGTCACAATGATGTCTGAAAAATCTACCGGAAAAAAATTATTCTCATTAGAAAATTGAAGAGAGGCTTGCGCCAAACCCATGCGAGGTCGTTCCTTAGTGCCCGCAAAAATTAAGTCTTCAGTTTTCGCTCCGCGAAGATTGCGAGCTTCGCGCTCACCCAAAAGCCATCGAATAGCGTCGATGACATTTGATTTTCCCGATCCATTTGGACCAACAATAGCGGTGATTCCCTCGGGAAGCTCAAGAACCGTTCGCTCGCCGAACGACTTGAATCCATTTAATTCTAATGATTTTAAAAGTCGAGACATTACTCTGGATCAGGTCCGTACTTCTCAAGTGCTTTTCTCGCAGCGTCCACCTCTGCTTCTTGCTTCGAACTTCCCGTTCCTTCGGTAATTACTTCGGAACCGAAATATACTCCCACCCGAAAAATACGATCATGCGCTGGCCCCTTTTCCTCGAGAACTTTATATGTCGGTGTCAGACGTTTTTCTTCTTGAATGATTTCCTGAAGCTCGCTCTTTGGGTCTTTATAACTTTTGTTTTTTAAGACTTCTTCAAGGTGCGTGAAAACTGCCTGCTCGATGAATGAATGGACTACTTTAAATCCTTGATCAAGGTAAATTGCACCGATGACTGATTCAAAAGCATTTGCCAAAATGACTTCGTGGGCTCGTCCGCTATCTTTGGCTTCTCCGCGAGACATGAGCACGTGTTTATGAAGATTAATTTCTTGGGCCACTTTCGCTAGTCGCTGATAATTCACAAGCGCTGCCCGGAACATAGTCATCTGACCTTCCGGTGCTTCCGGAAATTTCCGATACAAAAGAACACTTACTGAAAGCTCTAAAACTGCGTCGCCCAAAAACTCTAACCGTTCGTTGTGACTAAACGGCCAACGATGGTTTTCATTTAAATAAGAACGATGCGTGAGCGCCTCTCGAAGTAAGTCCTTATTAATAAATTTTACATTCAATCTTTCTTCTAGTTGCGAAGTGTCGAGTGTTGTTTTTCCGGTCATGGTTTCGTTACCTGTTCTTGTATCTTCTTAAACACAGTCCCTAGGACGCCATTTACGAAACGTCCGGCATTTGGACCGCCGTAATTTTTTGCTAACTCAATAGCTTCATTGATAGCCACCTTGGGCGGAACTTCCTCTGGATTGGCGTACATCAGTTCATATAAGCCAAGCCGCAAGATATTCCGATCAATCACTGCGATTCGAGCAAGCGGCCATTCTGGTGCTACTTCCTCAATCTTTCCATCAATATCTCGAAGGTGTTCGGCTACACCCTTTAAAATCTTCCAGGCAAATTCCGGCTCATCAACATCGGGAGCAAAATCCTGCATATTCCGTTCAAGGATTTCAGTGATGTCTTTCTTCCCGCCATAAAAATCCCATTCATAGAGAGTCTGGAGAATTACTGCACGAAGGAGATGCCGGGTTGCCATAGTTTTTTAAAGAGCGAGGGTTAATTTATGTCTGGTTAAATAGAATCTTTACTATTTTCCACACTGCGGACAGACTCGATGAGCCAGCTTGGGACCTCCACAGTTTACACAGACAAAGATCCGTTGCTTCTTCATGGCCATATGCGAGCGCCGACGACCTACTTTTCCTTTTGTATGATGTTTAATTGGTACGCCACCCATGTTGATTTATGTGCTATTTAAGGCCTATAGTAGATCATTTTATGGGAAAGGTCAACCGGTTCACGAGAGGGTTTCTGAAGAAAGAAATTTTAAAAAACTAACCCGATGAACTGGACATGGGCCCACCCTTTCGAGGGCCTCGCGATGTGCTTTGGTGCCGTAGCCTTTGTGGTTTTGAAATCCATAATCTGGGTACTCTTTAGCAAGACGAACCATGTATCGATCTCGAGTCACCTTAGCCATAATGGACGCGATCATGATCGGCTGATACTTCTCATCTCCTTTTACAATCGTCTTCGCCCCATATCGCTCCGTACTTTCTTTTTTATCTCGGAGATAGAGATTCCCATCTAGCATAATCTTGGCATTCCAGAGAACCTGATTCTTGGCGAGCAGCCTGCGATATGCAAAATAGGCTGCGCGATTAGCAGCTCGAGAAATATTCATCTGATCAATTCTCGACGGATACACTCGGGCAGTGGCAAAGAATATGTCTGGATCTGAAGCAATATAATCAAACCAGATTTCACGCTCGAGAGAGGTGAGTTGTTTGGAGTCTCTAAGTCTTCCCCACTTCTTGTTGCGCACATGAAGACTGAGAGGAATAGCAGCGGCAGCAACAACAATTGGACCAGCTAATGGCCCGCGCCCAACCTCATCAATACCGATCACATACTCCATATTTTCACTTTACTTATAAAAATAAAAAAATGCGAATGGTGTATGAAAATCAAAAGCCACGATGTGAATCGGGCTTTAGGGGGGGTATATACTGGGGGCCTCGCGGCCCCCAGTAGGCTCGTTACGTGAACGACGTTGGTGGTTTTGTGGTAGCGATCTCCTTTCCGCTCTGGCAAAGACCAGAACTCTTTTCTGGGACAGAATATACGATTGGATCTAAAACATGTCAATACCCCTGCTTCTGTTTCAAAAAAAGCTTCAGAATGAGAAATTCGGTTAGATCATGATCAATTTTCCCTCGCTTCACAAGCGCGATTGCTTGAGGCAAGGTTAGAAATACTGTCTCAATATCTTCGCCGGGATCTCCCTTGAGCTTTGACGGAATCAGATCTCTTCCCAAAAAAATATATCTTGGCCAATGAATGGTTTGGCCAAGTGATGAGGTGTGAAAAAGTGAAAGCTCCTTAGTCTTAAATCCGGTTTCTTCTTGTAATTCTCGTTGGGCTGCCATACGTGACGTCTCCCCTTTCTCAATTGTCCCGCCAGGAAAACGCCAAACTCTTTTTCTATCTTTTAGACGATACTCGCGATTGAACAGTAATCTTTTTTGATTATCTTGCGCTATCACCACGACTGTCGGCCTTCGGACAACCATTTCAAATTTTCCCTTCTGGTCATTTAAAGAAACAGGTGCCTGCCGAACTTCATATAGTTTGCCTTTAAACACTGTTTTAAATTTTCCAATTTTTATTTTTTGTTTATTCATAAAAAGAAAAGCGCTTTGTCCGAGAGAACAGGCGCCTAGTTTCAGTCAGCCCACGCGTAGTTCGCGTCGCCAATCCAGCGACCACACTCGGGCTTCGCACAGAAGGTTCGATCGAAGCTGAGTGGTCGACCCTCCTCAGTTGTTGTGATCTGTTCCGTGGCCTTACGATCATGACAGCAATGGGTATTACCGCATCGACACGGCATATTCGTCACCTCTTTTTTGATCGTAGCATAAATTTAAAAACAAAAAAGCCCGCAGCAGATGCTGGGGCTTGGATTATTTCAGGAACTACGCCCGAACTACGGAAGCTGGGCGGGAAAGGAAAGCTCGACGGGCTTCTTCGGATCCACAGTGACTGGACCGAGGAATGTCTGGACCGTGATTGGGCTAGGGTTCGGAGCGTGACTCCGTGCCCGAGCCTTCACGATGACCGTCGCCATCGTCGGATCGTTCGGCGCGCCCATGATGTTCGCGGGAACGCAGAGTCGCACCACTTTCACAATATCGTAATCGGCAGTGAACCCGATGGCATCGGCTACGGCCATGATGGAGCTCATGGGGAAGGAGCCGCTTCCTTTGTAGCACACCTCACGATCGCGAGGAGCCGGCGTCGGTGGCGGCTCACAGGTCGGTGTGGGTTCAGGACCGCTGTCTTCGGCCGGGTCGGCGTAGATGAAATCGTTCGCCGTGGTGCATCCTCCGACGAAGAGTGAGGTGGTATAGGTGCGCCAACTCACGCCGCCGTTCAGCGAGATCTCGGACTTCACGTCCGTGTCACCCGCTCCCCAACTCTGCCTCGTGATGACCTGTGCGGTCACGTCGCTCTCGTCAAAGGAATCGTTCCCGACAATGGTGCCAGGACCCTGTGTCACGAAGGTGCGAAGACCAGCCGGAATTCCGATGAGGCCTCCGTCGTCAGCGTTGTAGTTCGCAGAGCCGACGGCCACCGCATTCCCTTCGCAGGTGAGGAGGCTCGCGAAAGAGGTGCCCGTGACGAGATCCTCGGAATCGATGGTCCAGGTCACCGTTCGCTCGCAGGCCACCGTGTTGGAGAACGTGCCGGGGTGGAGAACCTGACTTCGGTAGAGGTTCACCCCGTTGTAGTTGAGGAGGTCGCCCGGACTCTTCAGGTGGAGGTGTCCATCGGCCTCGACGGTCACCGTCCCGCTATCGACGGTCCAGGGGCTGAAGTCCCCCGGGGTGTCGAATTCGTAGGTGAGGTCCGGCGTACCATCCTTGGCACCGAACCCGCAGCCGTCGTACTCGGCCCGGTCGACTCCATAGTCGAAATCCGGACCTTGACCCTGAGTCTTGTGCGCCCAGAGACCCGCCACGACGAAGATCGCCGCGGCCGCCAATCGTGCCACTTGCTTGTGCATTGTCCCTTTCCTTTCTGTTATGGGTTATTGCCACGGTCTGACCCGTAGTGGCTGGCCTTAATATACGATAAATCAAGTTTTTTGGCAAAAGTGAAGGCTTTTCAAAAATCTTTGACAGGAGGAGGTAAATACGCTTAATTATTCAAGAGGAGGAGAGATGGTAGAGATAACAGTGTTCCTTCCTGAAGGAATTACTCTCAACCAGGTGATGATTCAGCTGCCCATTCTCTTCAGCGTGCTCGCACAGTTGGAAGTCCGTCTCTCGGCATTGGGGTGGAAAGACGCAGCTGATCTCCCAGCTAGACCATCTAGCATCGTCGTCTATGATAATACCCGGATTTCTGATCCATTAGATGCTGTCTTGTTCTGGTGCTCGAGGGGAAGACACCTACTGATCAGAGATAAGACTGCCATCACAAAGCGGGCGGGCATTCCCATCCAAGAAGCCCGAACAGACGAAGAGATCAGAACTCTCGTCACGCAATGGTGGTCTGTCAGGACCTAAACAGACACTTTTCGGAGTGTCTTTTTTCTATTTCAAAAATTGTTTTAATTTTTTTAGCGGGACCATGTGGAGGGTAGCTTTTCCTTTCCGCTCCACAATCGGAAGAATAATCTTGTCTCCTATCATTTTCTTGTCGTGCAAAATATTTTTCCAATCTGGATGCATACCTTCATCAATCTTTATGGAAAGTGAAGAAAGAAGATTTAGAAATTCATACCGCAAAGACGGGTTTATGAGATTTAATTTCTCGGCAAACCTAAACTCATGGAACATTCCGATGAGCACTGCTCGTCCGTGATTAATTTTGTACTTCAGTTCAATAGCGTGGCCCACGGTGTGTCCGAAATTTAAAATTTGCCGCTCTCCCACATCCTTCAAATCCGATCTCGTATAAAATTCTTTTACGGCAATAGTTTTTTCAATGATCGTAAGAAGATACTTGCTTTTAGGAAGAGTGCTGACTGTTTCTTCCTCGAGTAACTTCAAAATTGAGGTGTCTTTAATAAATCCAGCCTTGATGATTTCTCCTAAGCCATCAACAATAAGCTCTTCGGGAATATCCAAAAGAAAGCGTGTATCGACAATCACTGCTTCGGGATGATAGAAGCTTCCAATCTGATTTTTATATCCTTTGAAGTCAATTCCGGTTTTTCCACCGTGGGAACTATCAACTTGGGCCAGAAGGGTTGTTGGTATCTGAATATACTTGATTCCTCGAAGATAAATCGAAGCGGCAAATCCGACAAGATCACCAACTGACCCACCACCTAAAGCAAAAACCGTACTCGATCGATGAATCCCTAACTCGCTAAATTTTTGAAGAAGTTTGTGAAGTTCATCCCAGTTTTTCGCCTTTTCGCCATCAGGAATAATAATGACGTTCGTTTTAGGAACTTTCAGTTCTCGTATCGCCCACCCTAACCCTTGAGACAAACTTTTTGAGGTTACTAGAAAAACTTCATAATCTTTTCGTAAAACTCTAGATACTTCTTTGAGAGAATAAAAAACTTTTGACATATTTTCACGATAACAAAATAACTACCACGATGGTAGTTGTTTTGCTTAAAGTGCGCGGGAGAGGATTTGAACCTCCAAGCCCTTGCGGGCGCTACCACCTCAAGGTAGTGCGTCTGCCAGTTTCGCCACCCGCGCATGTAATCGAGATTCTAAATTATATAGAATTTTTAGTCCAGATGAATTTCTTGAGGGCCCTGGTGTAGCGTGCTAGGATGAATCTCATGGCAAAGAAAAAACGTATATTAACTGGTGATCGACCAACCGGCCCACTACATCTGGGTCACTACATCGGCTCCTTAAAAAATCGTTTAGAACTCCAGGATCAGTATGAGGAGTTTATTTTGATTGCCGATGTGCAGGCGTTAACAGATAATTTTAAAACTCCCGAGAAGGTCAGTCAAAACGTAACACAGGTAGCTCTCGATTATCTGTCGGTCGGTTTGGACCCAGAGAAAGTCACGATGTTTGTACAATCCCAGATTCCAGAATTAGCCGAGTTAACTATCTACTATCTGAATCTTGTAACCGTTGCCCAGCTTGGACAGAACCCCACAATTAAAGATGAGATCCGTCAGCGCGGATTTGAAAAAGAAATTCCGGCTGGATTTTATGTCTATCCCGTCAGCCAAGCAGCGGATATCACGGCATTTGGCGCGGATCTGGTGCCAGTTGGCGAAGATCAGTTGCCAATGATTGAGCAAACTCATGACATTGTTCGCAAATTTAATAAACTCTACGGCGAGACGCTTGTTATGCCCAAGGCAATGCTCTCTTCTTTTCCACGACTCCCCGGCGTCGATGGTAAAGAAAAAATGAGTAAGTCCCTCGGAAACGTTATTAATCTATCTGATTCTAAAGAAATTATTAGAAAACAAGTGATGAAAATGTATACGGACCCAACGCGCATTCACGCCACTGATCCGGGACACATTGAGGGCAATACTGTTTTTACATATCACGATGCCTTCAACCCGAATAAAAAAGAAGTAGACGAACTAAAGAAACAATATAAAGCTGGCAAGGTAGGTGACGTTGTGATTAAAGAACGCCTCATTGAAGTACTTGAGGAACTACTCGCGCCGGTCCGCGAGCGACGCGCGGAATACGAAAGGAATAAAAAGCAGGTAGATAAAATCCTTAAAACAGGCACCGAATACGCTCGCGAGGTGGCTGGAAAGACACTCGCCGCCGTTCGAAGGGCAATGAAGTTATACGTTTAGGCTGGAGGTGGCAACTCTTCCTTAGGAGCTGCAGCGTTCTTGGCTAAAATCTCTTGGACATGTTGGCCAACAATCTGTGGGTCATCGGTTTTTGTTAAAAAATCTTCCATGCCAATTTCTTTGGCCACTTGCTGGTTATCTCCAACTACTCCGGGCCACGGCTCTTTCATACTGGTGAGAAATGCAATCTTCAGATTTCGCGTCTTCTCATTTTGCTTCAAGGTGAGGGCTACATCAGTCCCCGTTTCCCGTTCGCCAAGATGAATATCCATCAAGATAAGATCTGGCTGGACGGTTTCTGCTTGGTGCGTTGCCTCAGCACCATTTGAGGCAGTCACTACTTTTAAGCCCAACGCGGTGAGCTGGGTGCCAATAATCTCTCGAAAAGTGGCTTCGTCATCAACAAGGAGAATCGTTTTCTGATCGGTCATGTTATCCAAAAATTTCTTTCACCCGAGGGACCAGTTTCGTATCCAAATCGGTTTTGTTTATATAATCCAGCGCTCCTACCTCCTGAGCCAGATGCTGGTCTGCCACTTGGGCTTCAGATCGAGGATCACCAAAACTGCTTAAGAAAAGGACTTTGATATCTTTTAAACTATCTTTTTCTTTTAGCTTGGTTAGGGTTGTTCCCCCATCCATCCCAGGCATTTTCATATCAAGAATGATGAGGTCTGGCTTCAATTCTTCGGCGTGAGCCAAGGCCTCTTCGCCATTTGAGGCGGTCGCTATTCGAAAGCCGCTCGCCCCTAAAAGCGCAGAAATAATATCCCGAAAGTTCTGTTCGTCATCGACCACTAAAACGAGTGGTGACTCAGTCATGAGTGCATTATATCACAAGAAGATTTGCGGTGAAACGAATCTCTGGTTAGAATAGTGAACGATTATGAATAAACTGATTTTAGAAGTCCGAGCCGGTACGGGGGGCGATGAAGCCGGTCTTTTTGCCGGTGATTTGGCCCGGATGTATCAAAGATACGCAGCGACTAAGGGTTGGAAATTCTCAGTTCTCGATTCCAGCGAAAATGCTCAGGGTGGCTTTAAAACTCTGATTGCTGAAATTAACGGTGAAGGAGCGTATGAAGTTTTGAAACAAGAATCTGGAGTTCATCGTGTTCAGCGTGTTCCCAAAACGGAGCGGTCCGGACGAGTTCATACTTCAACTGCTTCGGTGATTGTCATGCCTCTCGTTGAGGCCAAGGAAGTCGATATCAAAGACAGTGAGATCGAAGTGACGTTCTCGCGGGCTGGCGGTCCGGGAGGACAAAACGTAAATAAAATTGAAAGTGCCGTTCGTATTCTCCATAAACCAACGGGCATTGTTGTTTCCTGCCGCACAGAACGACAACAGCACGCCAATCGCGAAAAAGCGATGGAAGTGTTGCGCGCTAAATTATTTGAAATGAATAAGCTCGAAGCCGAAGCTAAGGTAGGTGGACTTCGTCACGAACAGGTGGGCACGGGTGAGAGAGCTGAAAAAATCCGGACATATAACTTTCCGGAAGACCGGATTACCGATCATCGCATCGGAAAAAAGTTTCACAATATTGAAAAAATCCTAGATGGCGATCTCGAACCGATCGTCAAAGCCTTCGCGAAACAAGAGCAAAAATAAAAAAACGACTTCCAATTTAGAAGCCGTAATCGTGACGAAATGGAATGCGCCAATGCTCATTCCAGAGCGTGGTTGTTCGCTCAAGATGCTCACTGGAGATCCAGACCCCATCATCTTCCGCGATGGCTACAAGCACCTCGATTCTATCGCCCTGAAAGCGAAAGCGTCGGGCGAAAAATCGATAGCCCCTCTCGGTGTGCAACCCAAACCGCTCAAACCACTCGGCTCGAGAGAGGCCGCATCCATCGTGAAAATGCGTGAGTAAACGAAGCTCATCGCCCAGATGAATTGACTCCTTGAAGAAGTCTCGAGCCAGTCCGTACCGCTCAATTTCCTGAGAAAGGATGCCCTCCATGAAAATGAGGAAGACCTCTCGGACTGCCTGGAGATAGTGTCGCACCACTTTCCACACTCGATTCATCCTGACCCCCTTTGCTGAAACTGGATTAACTGTAAAAAAGTAATCTAACTTATTCAAGGACTCCTCGAATACGGCGAACGCCGGCGGCAACCGCTTCTTCTTTGGCAATTCTAAACTTCATTACTTCGGCAGTGTGCGTAACGTGCGGACCACCGCAAAATTCCTTACTCCAGGCAGTTTCCAAATCGTTTCCCATATAATACACATTTACTGGATCAGGATACTTCTGCTTAAAGAAAAAGAGGGCGCCAGTTTTTTCTGCTTCAGCCTTGGGCATGACTACTTTTTGTACTTTTAAGTCTTCTTGAATTTTTTCATTGACTCGCTCCTCTACCCGTTTTATTTCTTCGGGGGTGAGCTTCCGTCCGAATGTAAAATCAAATCGAGTCCGTTCAACAGTAATATCCGATCCGGCTTGCTTCACCTCCGGTCCCAGGACATCGCGGAGCGCCTGCTGTAGCATGTGGGTAGCCGTGTGAAGTTTTGTAACTACTACCAATTCGTGTTCATCACGAGCCTTGATCTCGCCGGTATCCAAAAGCAGTCCATGACCGCCAAATTTCTTTTCCTGGCCAGCGCGGGAAACTTCCTGATGTTTTTCGAACTCTTCACGGAAGGCCTTATCATCTACCACCTTCCCCTCCTCGACTCCTAATTCTTTTGTGAGCTCGAAAGGAAATCCATACGACTGATGAAGATCGAAGGCGTTCTTTCCGGTGATTGTTTCTAATTTTTTAAATTCAGTAAAACCTCGCTCAAGCGTTCGCGAAAATTTTTCGAATTCGGTATTCAAAGTGGTAACAATATATTCTTTTTTCAATCCGACGTCCTGGTAGGCTTCGAAATATGCATCTGAAACGACATAGACGAGCGCCTCAACCCATCCAACTTTGAGATTTAAAAGTCGAGCATGGGCCATCGCTCGACGAATGAGGCGACGAAGCACATATCCCTGTCCTTTATTTGAAGGCTCCACATTGTCTGCAACTAAAAACGTAGCTGCCCGCATGTGGTCCAAGATCACCCGAATGCGCCGAGTATCATTTTCTGTAAATGGATCTTGGGAAAATGTCGCGAGTTTATCTCGCATGGCCTGAAATACATCAATCTTAAAAACATCCGGCTCATTATTTACTGCCGCAACCATGCGTTCCAGGCCAGAACCATGATCAATATTCGGAGATTGAAGTGGCACAAATTTTCCTTCGGCTTCTTTGCGATAGGCCATAAACACATTATTGCCAATCTCCATAAAACGTCCGCAGTCACAGTTTGGATGACAATGTTTTCCAAATTTTTCGTCGTGCGGTGTGCCAAAATCAAAAAACATTTCTGAATCCGGACCGCAGGGATCACCTACTGGCGTAGTGGCCGGACCGGTTTTCCCACGATTCCACCAGTTTTTTGAACCATCATAGTAAAAGATGCGCTCACCAGGCTTTATGCCGCGCTCATATCCATTACTTTCCGATCCAATATCAGCCACCTTGGCCTCGATATTTTTAGATTGAAATGCTTTTTCCCAGAGTTCCGCTGCCTCAGTATCTTTGGGAATATTGTATTCAGGCGCACCAATAAAACAGGTCACGTACAATTTATTCGGGTCGATACCTAACTCATTTATTAAAAACTCGAACATCCAAGGAATCTGCTCGGATTTAAAATAGTCACCAAGCGACCAGTTTCCCAGCATTTCGAAAAATGTGGTGTGGCGATTGTCGCCAACCTCCTCAATATCTTCCGCTCGAAAACTTTTCTGGGAATCGACGAGCCGTTTTCCTGCTGGATGTGATTCACCGAGAAGATATGGCAAAAGCGGTTGCATACCTGATCCGGTAAAAAGGGTGGTTGCGTCACCTTCTGGAATCAGCGGCGAAGAAGGGATTGCCGTGTGTTCTCGAGCCTTAAAAAACTCTAGATACTTCTTTCGTATTTCGTTTACAGTCATGTCTTAGAGAATATACCGAAAAACCCGAAAATAAAAAAGACTTCGCGAGGAAGTCCTTCATTCCCTAGAAGGAGTCGATGACGGTCACTTCGTCCAAGACAGCCTCCCCGAACGCCGTGTCCGTGACCCTCATTCGAAGCACCGATGGAGGAAGATTGCCGCTGTATCGAACCGGCATCGAGATCCGGATTCGCCGAAACATCCCGTCGGGATGAGCTCGGAGAAACCGTGGCTTCCGAGAGGAAGCGAACACCACTCCCGAATCGGTCGTGGCCGCGAGAAAGACCATGGCATCGCCGGAGTTCGCCATGCAGAGCTCCACTTCTACGCGGTCTCCGAAGTGACACTCCTTCCAGGCGACAGGGCGTCGCGGCTCAGCTGCTGAAACGTATCGCACGCACTGAAGTCTCGATCCTGCGCACAGTCCCTCCGCCCTGGGCGCCCCAATCAAGGAGAAGAACGCCAAAATCAACCCAACTCGCATGTGCTTTTCCTCCCTTACTGTTTACTTGTTTAAAATAAATAGAACCTTCTGTCAAGGAGGTTAGGTAAGATTCTCGAAGCCTTCGAGTGCCTTAGCATGGCGATGTTCTCGGATCTTCTCTAGGGCCTTCGCTTCGATCTGACGGATACGTTCGCGGGTCACACCAAAAACTTTTCCGACTTCCTCCAGGGTGTGCGTCACACCGTCCTCCAAGCCAAAACGCATGGAAAGAATTTTCTGTTCGCGTTCAGAAAGATCATTCATAATATCTTTGATCAAATCTTGAAGCAGTGATCGCGCAGTACTCTGGGCTGGAGTAATATTTTTTTCGTCAGCTATGAAATCAGAGAGTGTTGAGTCTTCCTCATCCCCTACTGGGGCTTCAATCGAAAGAACTTCCTGAGAAATCTTTTGAATCTGGTGCACCTTATCAACATCAATACCCATTTCTACCGCGATTTCCTCCGGAAGTGGATCACGACCAAGCTCTTGAAGTAAGGCACGTCGCGCTTGGGTATACTTCGACATGGTTTCCACCATATGAACGGGAATACGAATCGTACGAGAAAAATCAGCTAAGGCGCGGGTAATTGCCTGACGAATCCACCAGGTGGCATAGGTCGAGAACTTAAATCCTTTGCGGTAATCAAATTTATCGACAGCGCGGGAAAGTCCAATATTTCCTTCTTGAATTAAATCGAGAATGCTCAAGTTTGGCGTCCGATTTACATATCGCTTGGCGATCGAAACCACCAAACGCAAGTTAGCCTTCATCAAAGCCTGACGGGCTTCCTCGTCTCCTTTTTCGGCACGCTTGGCTAAATCTTTTTCTTCGTCCTTAGTTAAAAGCGGCGTCCGGCCAATTTCCTTCAAATATACTTGAACGGCGTCCGGCACGTCGCCTTCGATCTTCGTAGCTTCAGTCAGCTCTTTATGCGAAACTTCGTTTTCCTTGGAACCAATGTCCAAGAGGCTGCCAGTTTCAATAACTTTAATATTCGCTTTATCTAAACGATCATAAATCTCATCGAGAAGCGTAATATTGTCTTCAATATTTGGAAAAGCAAAAAGAATTTCGTTATCGGTTACAAAGCCGCGAGGTCGGCCTCGATCAATCAATTCTCCGAGGGCTTTTTCATCAATCTTAGAACCCCCTTTCTTCGATGAAGCCTTAGAAGTTTTGGCCGGCTTTATTACCCGCTGTTTTTTTGGGGTATTTTTTTTCTTTTTAATGACTTTCTTTGGTGCCGGCTTTTTCAATTTTTTTGCAACCTTCTTTTTCTTTTTCATTTGTTTATAAACTCCATGACTCTTTTAGTTCTTGCAGTGCCTTCCGTAGGGATGCCTCGTCTCCATCACGCTCCGCAGTTTTTACAAGCCACTCTAGTTTTTTTCGGTGCTCCTTCAGAAATTCGTTTTTTAAATGCCTGGCGAATTCTGCTAAATCCCTTTCCATAACTCCGGGTGATGGCAAAAAATAAATTGTATTCAAAAGTTCGTCAATTGTCGGATCGGTGGACTGTTTTTCGCCTTTTTTTAAAAGTTCATAGGCAACTTGATGATCGGAGGAGAGATAGCCAAGACTTTCTGTGATCGTCTCAAGTTTTCCCAGGGTTACCGCTGCGGCCAAAAGATGCAGACCAACCAATTCGCGCCGGGAAAGTGTTTTAAGATTTGGCGCAATTTCCTCGGGTGTTCGTTCTTTCTTTTCAACTACTCCTTGGGAGATCTGATTCATTTCCTCCCGTAGGGCCGGAGCGTCCGTTTCTACGCGAAAACCAAGTTCCCTGAGCCAGGCCTCCTGTTCTACTACACTCTTCAGATTTCGAATCTTCCCCAAAACTTTCCGCACCCCCTGCTTCAGTTGAAGAATATGAGAAGTCCCTGTCGCGCCTGCCGGGCCCGATGGGAGATAACGGTCAAAGTAAAATTCGATAGCCGGCACCGCTTGTTCTACGAGCTCCAAGAATCTTTTTGGATCTGCTTGGACTGCTTCTGCGGCATCTTTGAATGTACCCGGTTCGAATCTGACAACTCTTACATTAAAGTCATTCGTCATCGCTAAGTCAATAGCCCGCTCTCCGGCAGCCACTCCCGCTTCATCATTATCGAAATTTAAAATAAGTTGATCAGTTAATTTTCGAAGGAGATTCAAGTGGTCCAAGGTCATCGCCGTGCCTGACGTAGCGACAACATTTTTTATTCCAGCTTGGTGCGCCATCAAACAATCCATCTGTCCTTCGACCAAAAAAACTTTTTCCTGATCACGAATTGCTCCCTTGGCCTTATGGAGACCGTAGAGCACGCGCGACTTCACGAAAATCGGTGTCTCCGGACTATTTACATACTTTCCCATTTCGCCAGTATCGAACTGCGGCAGAATTCTTCCGGTAAATCCAACTACCTTTCCCATGTGATTATGGATCGGGAACATAATCCGGCCGCGAAAACGGTCGAGATGCATGCCGTTCGTATTTCGAAATGTTAAGCCAGCTCGGATCAAGGCTTCTGGGCGGAAGTTGTGGTTTAAAAGATGCACAGTTAACGAATCAGAAAGATTCGGGGCCCAACCGAGATCAAACTCCTCAATTATTTCCTGAGTGAGTCCGCGAGACTTCAGATATGCTTTGGCGGCTTCAGCATTTTCGAGTTGGTTTTTGAAAAACCGTCGAGCTTCGTCATTGATGTCGTAGAGCAAGCCAAACTGTTCATAATCAGCCGGACTCATCCGTTTCAATTCCACACCAGCTTTTTCGGCCAAAATTTTTAGAGCTTCACCAAACTCCAAATTATCATGGCGCATGATAAATGAAAAAACATCGCCTCCCAATGAACAGCCAAAACAGTGCCAAGTCTGACGATCTGGCGAAACAATGAAGGAAGGGCTCTTTTCGTGATGGAAAGGACAGAGTGCCTTAAAGTTTTTCCCGGCCGGCTGAAGGGTGATATACCCCCGCAAAACGTCGGCAATATCCAACTTGCTCTTAATTTCTTCGGTTGTGGAACGCACCATGGTACCCCTATTCTAGTCGCTTCCGGACCACTAATCAATCCAAAAATCTTTGTTTTTCCCTTAGGAACATGTATTCTTGTTAATACAATGGACCTGATTACGGGAGAAGAACGGGAGCGGGAACGGGCCCTTTTTGAACAAGAACGGAATCGTGTACCGGAGCTTTTTGAACGTGCTCCGATGATTGATTCTGAAGAAGCTTTGCGCCAGATTGGCATCGAGTGGGTGCCGTCAGATCGGCCGTCGGGATATCTCAAACTTATTCCTCAGGATTTTATCGTTGAAGAAATTGCCACCGATAAAACGATTCATGATCTCGGCGTAGACACTCTTCGTCTTCCTGAAGAAAATGAAACCCTACAGACGCTTTACGTTGATTTAGTTAAAATCGGCATCTCCACGCTAGAAGTAAAAGATCAGCTCGCCTCACTCTTGGGAGTTGATCAAAAACATATTGGATACGCAGGAATTAAAGATAAGGCAGCGATTACCTCACAGAAAATCAGCCTTCGAAATCTGCCTGATCGAAAAGCACTTTTAGACATTCAGGCCGAAAACTTTTTCCTGAAGAATGCTGTTTTGGGAAAAGGAGTAATGGCAAATGGTGATCTCTCGGGAAATCGTTTCACCATTACTGTTCGACTTAATAAACCGCCAACTGCCACGCAGGTTTCCGAGGTGGAGAAAACTATTGAGGAGATTAAACAGGATGGTTTTTGGAATTTCTTTTACTTCCAACGATTCGGTACTCCCCGCCTTCTCGGCCCTCGGTTGGGAAAATATTTAATTAAAGGAGAATACGAAAATACCGTTCGTCTTTTTGTGACTGAATGTGCAGCCCGCGAACTTCCCTACTTTGCAAACATTCGAAAAGAAGTTGCTCCGCTTTGGAGCGATTGGCAAAAAATAAAAGAAATTCTCGACCGTTTCCCCTATCATTTTCATCTGGAGCGCTCCATGATAAATCACCTCGTAAAAAATCCGGAAGATTTTTTGGGAGCGTTACATACTTTGCCCGATCAAGTACGTCTCTGGATGTATGCGTATGATTGCTATCTATTTAATAAAAAACTTTCCTCCTTGATTAATGAAGGTGAGGTACCAATGCACTTACCCTTAGTCACTTCATTTAATCCCAAAGACTGGGAACCGTATAAAGAATACCTAGATGCCGACGGAGTTCGCCTGCCGAGCAAAGCATATCGGGATTTTCCATTTATTCGAGTGGATTCTCGCAATTGGTCAACGCTACAATCTATCGATATCCACCAGGTGGCGTTTCAAAATCAATTTGCACTTTTCTCCTTTTCATTGCCGAAGGGTTCGTACGCTACAACATTTTTGATGCACTTATTAGAACTTTCATCTGGCCTACCGATCTTGCCTGGCATCACCAAAGAAATTATTGATCCGTTAAAAGTTTTAGGGATCGGAAATATGGATTCGCTTTCAGAACGTTTCAAGGTAGTTATGGAGAAACGAAACGAATCACTACTTCAAGAAGAATAAAAAGATAAATGCCCCGCTGAAACTTCCTGGCGGAAGTGCGGGGCATTGATGTTTACTGGCAGGAAAACCTAACGGAAGGCTGGCGGGAGTTGAGCGGTTCCCTAGGCGGCCGGGGGGACCTCGGGCGAGGTCTCTTCGGCAGCCGTCTGGGTGACGACGAGCGACTCGTAGTCCCAGAGACCGTTCGCCCAGCGCAGCTTGTGCTTGCAGGCTAGGCTGTCGGGACTCGAGAGGTTCACCGTCTCCGTGAAGCCGTGCTTCTGGGGGTTGAACTCGTTTGAGAAGATGTTGCAGCTACCCCAGCGAAGCTCGCAGAGCCGATCGGCGAACCGACGGATCTGCTCGGGCACGTGGTACTTCCAGGTGATGTACATCTGGGGATAGCACTGGACCGTGAGCACGGACCCGGGCTTCCCCATCGGCCGCTGCTTCCGGTGCATCTCGACCACCGTGTAGCCGGCGGCGGCGAGCTCGTCCCAGATACCCGCGATGTCCACCGCCGGAACGCCGGGGTTGAACACCAGAGATCCGGTGTCTCCGCGGTGCGGGCGGTAGGCCCAGAAGTCGCGGCCGAGTTTGTCGGCCACAGCTTCGCCCATGGCATTCTTGAATCCGACGCTGTCCTCGACGGGATCGCTCCCGGCGAAGCGGATCTGGTGATCCGCCGCTTCGTCGTTCAGTGCCGTCGGCAAAGTGAACCGAATGAGCACCTTGCGAGGAATGTTGTCGGCCATGGTCACGAGGTCGGGGCTCTTGGAATGCTTGGTGCAGGCTCCCTTCTTGCTCTCCGGATTCTTGGGTTGCCGGCAGCGCCCTCCGATGGTCTTCGAGATTGCCGCGCAGGCAACCACGATCTCCTTGGTCATCTTCCTGTCCTTTCCGAAGGTTTCCCTTCTAATGAAATCAAATTGCGATAACTAACGCTCGAAACATTATAGCATAAAATTCACTGGTGTCAAGTTATTAAATAAGTCGAAAACACAATCATAAAAATGGTAAAGGCGAAGAGAGCGGGAGCCCTCTTCGCCTGTTTTGCGGTGGGATGTGTTTCTGTAGCAGAGTGCGGAGTGATCAGGAAGCTGCTGCCTCCCCTTCCTCCTCCAGCTGGAGAGCGAGCTCGTCAGCCAACGCGCCGAGGAGCATGCTCCGAAGCTGCGCTTTGGCGCTGCCGGCAGGTCCTGGATAGAAGATCTTCCTCTTCGGCTCCCTGAGGTCTTCTTTGTAAATCCAGACCTGTTCGGCCTTCAGGCGAGTCTCCACGCCCGGCCGACTGGCTCCGCGGCAGTAGAATCTATCGTTGAGGAGCTGGATCAGCATGCCGGTTGGAGGATGCATCCCTCCTCCCGGTCGGGGAGCCTCGGGTGCGATAGTGAACGCGTACCCGCTGCCAAGCTCGAGGATCTCGAGAAGGCACTTGCCATCAGATCGGCGAATGAAGAGATTCTGCATCTCCGCTTCCGCTTGCTGGCGGGCCGTCTTGCGTGCCTCGTAGGCCATGTAGGCGAGGGTGCGGAGCTCCGGGAAGATCCCTTGAGCTCGGGGGTGGGGTGAAGTCAACTCCACCCGCTTCACCATGCCGCCGATTCGACCCACGGGCAACCAAACCCGGAGGCCCTTCGGAGTTTTTTCGTCCGTTACCGGGACGAAGAAGGGGTAGCGCACGATCTCGCCGTCTTCCTTCTCGACAGTGAACGTCGTCTCCGTTCCGAAGTTGCCGATGATGTTCAGGGCCACTTCGGATGGATTCTTGACGAAGTGCTCGATCATGAGTTCGATCGAGCACGCAATCGCCCGCTCACTCAAGACCGGCATCAAGCTGCCGATCTTTTGCGAGGCGGCGTTCAGCCACTTCTCGCCGTCGATGAGACGGACAGTGTCCAGGTAGAGCCGGGGGTCGTGGACCACAGGCCCTAGGCTCCGCAGGAGCCGCCCCATCTGCCTCAGCAGATTCGCGATAAACGTGAGGCTGCCCTGGATGAAGGCTTCGGTCACCGCCCGCGTTGGGGGAAGAGTAGGAACCGCCACGTTCGTGACGAGACTGACGGCGGTTTCCCTACTTTCCGGGTCGAGAACTTCGTCGGGTTCGCGAGCCGAAGGCTGCTGTGCGCTGTGAATCAACCGCATGAGCTGTTGCCGGGGACTGTTTTTCCTTGCCATGTCATTTCTCCTTGAGTCTGCAGGAGGCTTGCGCCTCCTAGTGGAAGTTCGCCGACAATTTGAGTGTCTACAGAGATTTAATTCGCCTCCTTCCTGTGCTTTTTTACATCCCAAATTGTCGATACAGCTGCTTAAATTATAACAATAAAAAAGGGATTTGTCAATTCGACAAATCCCTGGGTTAAATCTCGTAGAGTTCCCCGATCTCAGTCATTACCGCATCGCCAGCAGCAGCGTCTTTTACTCGCTGCATCGCTTCCCTATCTCCATGAATGAGCAGGGTGTTCTGCGGACGAAGGCGATCTCTGATTTCGAGAATCTCCTCGCGTTCGATATGAGCCGTGAATCCGAAAGCCTCAACTTCAGCCAGGAGTGGCACCGTCTGATCCTTCTTGTTGAAAGACATGGTGATCAGATCGCCTGGCTGGGTCGTGAGGATGCGCGACCCTGGCCAACACGGATCCATGTGCCGAGACGGCACACCGATTACGTTCTTGGGGTCTGAGGCGAGCTGCAAGAACCACCACGGCGCCATTCCTCCTTCGTAGGTTCCCGAAGGAGCAAGGATGATGGCACGGCCTGGGCTTCGAACTAGGTCGTAGCGCATCTTCCAATTTTCCACGAAGTGCTGGTCCACCTTTTCGAACCCTGGCACTCCATGCGCTTGATAAACCTGAGCGATTTTTGCACCCGCTCCGTCAATCCAAATTGGATATCGCTCCATGACCCCAAGCCTTTGAAGTGTGGCGAAGAGCCTCTGCACCCGAACAGCGAATGCACCGAAGAATAATTTCCCTCCTCGGTTCATGCACCGATCGATGGTCTGGGCAAGCTGCGCGAGCAGCACCCGTTCGGGAACTGGCTCCCGATCTCCGTAGGTGGTCTCGATCATGATCACGTCCGGAGAAGAACCTGAAACCAGCCTTGCGAAATCAGCCCCTTCCACTGCTTCTGATGGCTTGAGACTGATGTCGCCCGTGTGTATTCCCTGAACCACTCGCCGTCCCGCAATCGGGATAGAGAAACGGCAGGCCAGGGCGCCGAGCATGTGACCAGCTCGGACGAACTCGAGTTGCACTCCATGGAAGTCGATGATGCTTCCTTCTTCCACGAAGGTCACTCGAGGATACACCCGCAAGATGTCTGCGTCTCCGTAGAGCGGTGGAAATCCTTCCCGTTCGGCAATCGCGACGCTATCCCGCCACCAAATTTCGCTGATGGCGTAGCTGGCCGTCGAGATGAACACATGGGCATGAGGGTAGTGCTTCAGAATGAACGGAAGACCACCACCATGATCCAAATGTCCGTGCGTGATCACAATCGCCAACTCCTTGATCCCATCAAGATAATGATAGAGGGGCAAGGCCTCCTCTCCCACTGCCATGCGTCGATCCACGTCTTCGACGGGAAGAACTTCTGGCAATTCGAGTGGGTCATCGAGAACGGGAACAGTCAATTCCCTGAACCTGGGAAATTCTGCCCGAGGTTCATGGGTGTGCCTTTCGGAGGGCGGCAGGGCTGATCTCGGACGAAGACCGGCGTCGAACAGAATGCCGAGCTCCCCGTATGTTACGAGGTGCCCGCTCCGTCCGATTCCATGGCCATCCCTATCAAGCGACCCGCCAAGTGGACGAACGTGCACCTTCTTCGCTGACATGATTCTCCCCCTATTGAGGTTCAGGATAATCGTAGACGAGGTATGAGGTTTTCGACGAGCACTAAACACACATGAAAATCTTATAACAACTATTTTTTACTTTGTCAACTTCATTAATTCATGTATTTGTTGTACAATAATTCCACATGGCTTCCGTTCTCTCCGTGAAAAATCTAAGTGTTGTCTTAGATGCTTCTCCGATCATAGAGAAAATAAATTTTTCTATTAATCCAGGGGAAAGTCTGGCAATTATTGGACCGAATGGTTCGGGAAAAACCGTTCTGATTAAATCTCTTTTAAATCTCCTCCCCTACCGAGGTGAGGTTCGATGGACTAAGAATATTAAGATTGGTTACGTACCTCAAAAAATTGATGCCGATCGCCATCTGCCAGTTACTTTAGAAGATTTGATCGCAGGGAAAATGCGCATACTAGGACTTCAAAAAAATGATTGCAATGAAGCGATTGGGGCTGTTGGCTTAAATGAAGAAGCTTTAAAAACGCCAGTCGGACATCTTTCGGGCGGACAGTTCCAGAAAGGACTAATTGCGTTGGCGCTTTTGGGAAAACCACAGGTAATTATCCTAGATGAACCTACAGCAAGCCTTGATCAGCCTTCCGAAGAACATATCTATGAATTGATCCACCGGCTTCAGGATCAGTATCAATTAACCATCGTCATTGTTTCTCACGATTTGAGCATGGTCTATCACCAAGTTCAAAAAGTATTGAGTCTCAATAAGCAATTACTTTTCTTCGGAAAACCCGAAGAAGTGTTAAATCCAAAAAATCTCAAGCAAGTTTTTGGAGCTTCAATCGAATTTTACGATAATATTCATAAAAACCATGGTTCTTAACGGTGAATTTTACTCCATAGTCTTGGCGCTCGCGACGGCCATAGCCGCCGGACTCGTGGGCAGTTTTGCTCTTATGAAAAGAATGAGTCTAGCGGGAGATGTTATCTCACACGTTGCCCTTCCTGGTCTCGGTATTGCTTACCTCATCCACGCAAATCCCTTGCTCGGCGGCGCAGTGACACTTTTTTTGGGAACGTTGCTGATCTGGCAGTTACAAAAATCCTCGAGCCTCTCAACCGAGACAGCAATTGGAGTAATCTTCGTTGCCTCTGTGGCGATAGGTACCCTTCTTACACCACAGGAAGATTTAATTGATGCTCTCTTCGGTGGGTTTGCGCCCCTTGATCTAAACGGATTCCTCCTCGGGTTAGCTGGAGTCGTTGTTATTGTAAGTTTTATTCTAGCGTTTAAAGACGAGCTGATTCTTAGTCTTTTTTCACCAGACCTTGCGGCTACAAGCGGCGTTAATGTAAATCGTTTAAATCTCTACTACCTGCTCGTTTTTAGTCTCACCATTCTTCTTGGACTACAGTTCCTTGGAGCACTTTTGGTTGGAGCCTTGGTGATCGTCCCAGCCGCTATCGGCAGACAATTGACGCACACGCTGAGCGCATTCCTCATCGCTTCTTCGATCGCTAGTGTTCTCTCAGTTACTCTCGGACTCATCGTCAGCCATTATCACGGTTTAGCACTCGGCCCTTCTATTGTAAGTATCGCAGCCATAATGTTTGCCCTAAGTCTTTTCAAGAAAAAACAATAAGGTTACCAGCTGCCGCCCCCGCCACCGCCCGATCCACCGCCTGAAAATCCTCCCGAAGAACCGCTTGAATACACTCCGGTTACTTGTCCAAAGGATTTATTGAGGCTGTGTATCTGACCCATAAAAAGCGCGGGATTGAATGAGCCTTGTGGGCCTTCGAACCACTGCGGCTGAGACAAATACAATCCTTCGAATTTTTTTGCCCACTGTTTTTCAACGCGCAAAGCCATGGCGAAAGGCAAGTAACGCTCAAACAATTCTGGTTTTAATTCTGGAGCGTTCAGTAGTCGTAGCTTGTCCCGATCTGTGAGATGGAGAAATTCTCGAAAACCAATAATCGCCCCGAGAGCGGCAATGCCCGGAGCCGCCAGGTTTCCATACGGTAACTTGGCGTAGAGAACTAAGGCCAGCATGATTGTGGCAAAAACTGAAAACAATCCAGCGATAAGCAAAGAAACAAAAATAATCTTCGGATTTTCCCATCCACCCGAAAGGAAATAGAAGGCAATGAGATATGCCCCGAAAATTGCCAGAAGAATTTTTATGAAGTCAGCAAACCTTCTCCAGTCAAATGAGCCTTTTCCTTTAAGTACGCCGTTTGTTTGGAGATGTGCCTTCAGGCTAGTCATCAGTGCTATTCGATCAAATGGAACTTTGGCTTTTTTCAATTCAGAAATAGTTACTCGGTCACGATCTTTAAAGATGTAGTCATATGTGGCGGTGTATGCTGGGTGTGTGAGTGGGGCAGGATTTTCAACTTTTATAAATTCATAGTCCTCATCTTCGGTGTACCGAACTTTCAAATATCCTTTTACTGCCAAATCAATAATTACCGAGCCAAGATCAGCGTTGTCCAATGTCCCATCATAAATCACCCCATTATCAATCGGCTGAAGATCTCGAGGTGGATGATACTCCACAGCCATCGGTCGATTTCGAAGCTCCTTTGGAAGAAGTAGGTTGAAACGTCGAAGGATAAGCTTGCCAATCAAAACAACAAAAAGTATTACCGGAAGAATGAGCGCCACAAGAATCAGGATGTCCGTATTGTCAGATTTAGTGCCCGGAACATACACAATACTCAAAGCGGTGGGCGGAACACTCAAAGAAAAAGTTAGCCCACTTCGGGGATCAAGCAGCTTAGCTCCTGAAACTGAAGCAGTCGGCAAATTTACTTGAGTAACACAATCGGTGGCCGTACTTCCCTCTGGCCCCGCAAAACAAGCGAGCGATACATTGTCTTTAATTTTTTCTGGAAGCGTTATCCCTGCAGATACTGCCTCAATTGGAGCTTCCCAGCCATTTCCAGTTACATTCCAGTAAAGCTCATCATGATCGGGAAATTCTCGAATGGCGTTCCATACGCTATATTCCACACTGTAGGTTTTTTGACCGCTGACGAGTTGATCCGGGTCGCCAATTTTTACATGCACGACATCTTTTTTAACCGAAACTGTGAATGGATAATCACCTCCAAATTCATCTTTGACTCCCAAGACTTCAATGGCTAGATGGGGTCCACCCTTACTTTTAACCGGAATATCTCGAAATATTCCGTGCCGTTCAGCATCTCCGAAATCGTAAACGATCGTCTCTTTCACTAGCATCATCCCCTTTTCGTCTAAGTGGATATCAGAATGAAAATTTCTAATGATTTCTGAAGCCAGTACCGGATTTGCAGAAGACAAAACAAAAACTGCCACGAGTAGTATCCCTTGGATATATCGCGACAATTTTCTCATAGCTAGAAACTCACCTTAACTGGTTCGCGTTCTGCTGCTTCTGCTCCAAAGAACTCAGACTGATCAAATCCCAACGTTCCGGCAATGACATTCGAAGGAAAAACTTGCATCGAACTGTTGTATTCTCGAACAGCGGCATTGTAGTATCGGCGAGCTGATTGAATGTCATTCTCAATTTGAGAAAGTTGTTCCTGAAGCTGCTTGAAGTTTTCCGAAGCCTTGAGCTCGGGATAGTTCTCGGCCACCGCAAATAAACTTTTCAGGGCACCCGTTAGCATATCCTCTGACTGTGCCCGATTATTCATATTGGGTTGTGGAGCCATGGCGGCGGTTCGAGCCTTGGTAACATTTTCTAAAACCGAAGCTTCAAAATCTCTATACCCTTTTACAGTTTCTACCAAGTTGGGCACAAGGTCATAACGTCGTTTTGTCTGTACATCAATATCTGAAAAAGCATTTTTCACTTGATTTCGACGGCGTACGAGGCCATTAAAAACAACTACCACCCAAAAAGCGACAATGACTAAAATTGCTATTACAATCCAAAGAATCATATATAAAAAATGGTTAATAACGACCTACCTACATATTATACACTACTCATTGAGCGGGCGACGAGAATCGAACTCGCGTCCATAGCTTGGGAAGCTATTGTACTGCCACTGTACTACGCCCGCAGCGGACGCTTCACTTTAATCTGATTTTTTGAAACTATCAATTACTTAGTTCGGATTTCCATACCATCCCAGAAAAAAACTTGGGAGAATACTTTAATGGAGGCTTTTTTCTTCTGTTCGTGTAGCCAATCTTCAAGCCGGATCGATTTTAAATATAGGCGGCCAGCTAATAAGTCTTTGGTCACCTGCGGGCGCAAAATCTCATCTTCAAACTGTCCTACCGATAAGCCGTACCGTTTGCTTTCTTCGGCAATGATTTGTGGTTTTTCTAAAAATTGGCCAAGGCGCTCTTTACGCAACGACTGAAGAGTATTTTTAAATTCATTTTGTGCTCCCTCTTCAATAAGCTGCTCTTCGACCAATCCATCGAGAACAGAAATGGTCAGATTATTATTACGGAGTACGCTGGTCGCCGTTGAAGTGGAAACTCCTTGTTTTTCATAGGATTCGGCAGCCTGAGCGTGGAGCCAAAATTGACGGGCCATAATCCAACGACCATTTACGAGCATAATTGGATAGAAGCCCATATATGCTATGACCGCGGCTAGAATAAAAATAATTCCTCCGCAAAGAAAAATAGCTCGCCGATATTTTCTACCGATTTGTCGAAGTTGCGCTCTCACGAGGGGGAATGATAATTAACATTTTTTCGTCGGGTCGACGGTAATTAAACTGCTCTCGGGCTTTCTGTTCTACATTTTCCGATTGATCATACCCCATAAGTTGGGCCTGGAGTTGATCTCGGGTGGCAGAAGCTTTATCTAGTCTTTCCTGAACCATTTGATCATCTTTGCTTAAGGCTGATACTCGAAAAGAGAAATTGATAACTTGGACAATCAAAAAAACAACAGCTAAGGACAAAACACCAATGGCCAGATACCTCATCATCTATTAAAGGATAGACGAACTCTAGAAAAATATCGAGTAATTTTATGAACAGAAATTGACTATCAAGAAGAAAGGAGTATAACTCTTTGTAGTCCCTACCCATTCCCTCTCTTCGGAGAGGCTATCTCCTCCTTCACGGAGGACAATCGGAGGCAGTAATGAGAAACTCGATGGTCTTTATTTCACCGAAGGAACTCCTAGAACTGGAACACCTGACATATAGAATAGTTTCAGCAATTGCAGCATTCTTCAGTAAGCCAGCCAATTGCCTTCAACGAACACTGACTGGGACTTTCACGACGGGTCCTCAAAAGGAAACAATCATCAGCTTCCAAAGTAAGACCACTCATAGTGATCGCACGGTGAGCGTGGAAAAAGAAGCAATCCCGAAAATTTGCTTTTTCACAATCCCCATCAACGGGATGAATCTCGATGACCTTGCGAACTTACTAGGGGTCAAGGCGGGAACCTACTTGGCTGCGAATGGACTCTGCGAGCCGGGACTTCCAGAACACGATTCCGACTTTCGACTGCCACAAACTTTTTCCTTTTTTGGGTAAGCCAGTTAAAAGACTGGTTTTTTTATTTCTTCAAAATCTCACGTATAACTTCTGGCGAGATAGTAACTCGCCCCAATTCTTGGAGTTTTTCTTTACCCCGTTTCTGCTTCTTCCAGAGCTTCATTTTGCGTGTGATATCACCTCCATTTTTTCCAAAGTCACCAAGCTTCTTTTTAATGGCTTGGATTGTCTCTCGAGCAATGATTCTACCTAAAACTTTTGCCTGAATCGGCTGCTTAAACTGCTGTTTCGGCAATAAATCCTTCAGACGGTCGACCATCTCGCGGCCTTCCCGCTCGGCGTCCTCCCGAAGCACGATCCGGGACAAAGCCGGAATGGCTTCTTCATTTACTAAAATCTCTAATTTCTCAACATCGGCAGGCTCTTCCTCAATAAGTTCATACGAAAAAGAAGCGTACCCGGCAGTAACCGACTTAATTGTGTTATCAAATCCTCGCATTAATTCTGCGAGTGGCATTTTCCCAATCAACAAAAGATCGTCTCCAAAATTTCTGGTTTCCGTAATATCAAAATCGTAGGTCTTTGTGAGTCCCAAAACGCCATTCAAATATTCGGGCGGTGTCACAATATCTAACTGGATCATCGGTTGAAAAACTTTGTCTGGTTTTTCTGGAAATTCTGCTGGTTGTTTGATGATTCGTTCAACGCCACGTTCAACGATCCGATAAGCCACTGAGGGTAAGCTCGTCGAAAAATCTGTACCAAACTCATCCCGCAAACGACTCGCCGTAATTTCAAAATGAAGCTGGCCAAGAAATCCAACCTTGAATCCCCTGCCTAAAAGTTCGTTGGACTCTGGTTCAAAATTTAAGGCAGCATCATTCAAACGCAATTTTCCAAGAGCTTGGCGCAAATCCTCAAAGGCTGTTGATCCCTGGGGATAAAAAGAAACGAACACCACCGGCTTTGGCTCACGATATCCTTGAAGTGCTGGGGTTTTTGAATCAGGCAAAATGATCGTGTCACCGATATTCACGAGTGCGGGTTCTTTGAGGCCGGTAGCTACATATCCAATCTCACCAGACACAAGTTCTTTGCCAGGAGTGAGTTTTGGGCTGAAGTGGCCAACCTCCTTTACTTCAAAGGTTTTTCCATTTGAAGCAAGCGTAATTTTATCTCCCGGCTTCACTTTGCCGCCCATAATTCGCACATAGGCCACAATGCCTTTGTGATCGTCATATTGCGAATCGAAAATCAAACCCTGAAGTGATTCGCCAGATGTTTGGGGCGGTGGAATTTCTGCCACGATCTTCTTCAGAACCTCAGAAACACCTTGGCCAGTTTTTGCAGAAACTTTTACAATGTCTTCCGGTCCTTGGCCGATCAGTGTGGCGAGAAGCTGAATAATTTTTTCTGCATTCGGTGAGGGCATATCAATTTTATTCACCGCACCGACAACTTTTAATCCCAAATTTTTGGCAAATCGAAAATTAGCTAGTGTTTGAGCCTGGATACCCTTGGTAATATCTACCAAAAGAAGCGCCCCCTCAACAGCCGTCAGCGCTCGAGATACTTCGTAAGAAAAATCTGAGTGTCCAGGCGTATCAATTAAATGGAGCTGATGTCCTTCGTACTGCATCTTCACTGGCGCCATCTTAATAGTAATTCCCCGTTCACGCTCTAAAGACAACTGGTCAAGATACTGCGGCTTCATGAGTCGCGTTTCAACCGTTTTTGTCTCTTCAAGAAGCCGATCCGCGAGGGTCGACTTTCCACTATCTATATGAGCAATAATAACGAAGTTACGAATCTTCTCGAGCATACTCGGTACGATACCATTCAAAGCCGTAGATAATCAATCCGAGGGAATCATCGGAAATTTTTTCGCAAGCATCACTCCCGACCGTGGAACCAAAAAGAATCCTCCAAAAATTGGATATTCGGCAAGTATTACTTTTTGTGGATCGGTAATAACTTTTCCATTGTCATCGGAATTTTTTGCGATCCGCCACCCATCTTTATGACTCCACGTACCATCGTCGTCTCTCCGCAGCCAGTGAAAATCATATCCATCTTCTGGAAAGAAAAGGGCTGCTGGATAGTACCCTGGCCGTTCTTCTAATTGATTAATCGGAATAAGACCATCTTCAATCGCACCTTGAATCAGCTCCTTTCTGAAATCTTCAAAAGAAAAATCATTAAAATAGGCATTGAAGCTGGCAAAAAAATCTTTTGTTTTTGCTTTCACAAATCCCAACCCAGGTACAGACCAAAAGTATTTTGGCTCATTGAGCGCATATGAATAGCAGTTCGAGGCTTCTTCGCATTCTTTGTAATCATCTTCTGCGCAGGCGTGCCAACTGTTGGGCTGGAAATCCATTTAGGTTTTTTCTAATGTGAGATCGATCACCACCCTCCCTGGGATATCTTCGCTTTTATATTCAAAAATTGGTAACTGATTTTCTTTGAAGCGATATCCTACTGGAGCATCAATTTCGATATCGTAGTTGCCTTCTGTTCCCGCCTGCTTATCAAACACAAAGCGGAATGGAGTACCCGTATCTGGTTTTATCGGCAAGCGATACTCATAATCCAGTGCTAATTTTGTAGTTTGCCCCGCCTCAGTAATTGTCCAGCCAGTCACCGCGGTTTTTCCGGCTTCATCGAAAATCTGGAGGGATGGGATACCCAACACCCCCTGGGAAGATGATTCGTATGCTGCGAGCGTTTGGTCACGGACATACGTGGAATTATAGGAACGCGCCGGCGGAGTTCTCACTGCCATACCGCTCGCTCCCGCCACCTGACTGCCCTGTGGAATTAAAACTCGGAAGTGATTTTTATTCGGGACAGTGTACCATCGTTCAGAAAATGTATTTCCTTGATGAGTACGCAGGATAGTCAGATGATGGACGACACTACCATCGCTTTCAATTTGTGCTCTAAGGGAAATATTCCGATCCATAACATAATTTGTTTTTTCTCCACCAATCGTACTATCAACCAGAGCAAAGTAATCCGTATTCTGAAGTGCTGAGCTAGAAGCTACTCCGCCATCCCCTCCCAGAAATCTAATAGCCGACTCTAGATCAGAATCCTCAGAATATATCTGAATATCTTTGTATTTGATCCAATCCGTAAACAGCGCGGCAAGCTGTGTTCGGTTGTTTGACGAAGGATGTGTTAAACGATCCTGAAGAACGGAGACGATCTCAGCTAAAATACTCTTCGGGGCTGTCGATGATCCTGCACGCTCAGCAACCACATCATTTTGGATTGTTTTTAAGAAATTTTTCGAGGTCAATGTGAGTTTGCGATCCTTGAGTTCAATCGGTCCGGTTACATCGATAATATCCTCAAGGACTCGCGGCGAAATCGCCACGAAGCCATCAAACTGAGCGCTTGAAGCTTTATACAAATCAGACTTTTCTAGGAATGAGAGGGTTTGCGAAGCTGAAGTGGGAAAATCGAAATACCAGTTAGCATCTGCGGCTCGCCAATTTTTTGTAATATACTGAAGCGGTTTTGGCGGAATAATCGATTCGGAAAAAAGTTTATCAGCCTCAGTCACATCGCGAACCTGAATATTTTGAATTTTTCCTTTTTCAAATGTAAGTTCTGCATAACTTCCAAAGAAACCACCCGAAGGCCTCATCTCGGATGAATTTTGGAAAGCCAGGATAATGTGGTGCGGTTTTTCAAGCCAGTTTATGCCGACATTCAAAATATCAGAAAGACGATTGAGACTCTTTCCCATGGCAACATAGTCAGAAAAGTTTATGGGGAGTGCGCCTTTAACCGAACTCAAGGAAGTCGATAGGTCAGTATTATTCTTTTCTAAGCTGGCTACTTGCTCTTGAATACGACGAAGTCCGGGGAGAGGTCCGTCGCCGGTAAGGAAAATTCCTGGTACTTTATCAAAAAAAGTATTCAACTCAGCCGCTAAATTTCCATAGTCACTGAGTGTCTTCTGAAATTGATTTAGGGTCTCTCCACCACGCGTGAATAAGGTCCAGATATCAGAGAAACTCGCTCGACGTAAGAGCGAAGTGAACGAAGTGGAGGAAGCAGAAATCAGTGAATCATAGGCTCCACCAGTCGTAGTACTCAATTGTGGAATATTCACAATTGAAGCGCTGTGGGCGGCAAGGCGCTTAGCGGTCGTAATCGCCTGAGCCACCTGGTTTTCCAAAAAACTGAAACGCATCAGAAGAAACCCGAAAACCAAGGTAAATCCTAAAACCACAAATAATTTTGTGGCGCGTTTTTCCTCTGGCATTAATTTGCGCTTCGGCTTCGCCGGCTTAAGTTCTGGAATACTTTCTTTAGGATGACCGACTTCGAGAAGTCTGGGAGGAAGTTCTCCTTCATTAGGAGAAGTTTTCTCCGGAGGAAGAACATCGGCCATGCGTTGTGGTTTCGGCGGAATTCCAACCATATATATAATTGTAAACGAGAAAACCTGCTCAGGCGAATCGAAACGAGAGACTAATCAATTTTAAGCAGAGCAAGTACTTTGTTTCTATCAGCGGCCCAAAGAAATGTTCCGAGACGCGGACCCGTTTCTTTTCCAATTAAAAGATTATAGATGTCTTTGAAAAACGCTCTCTGTTCTTTTTTGAGTTCGGCCTCCTCTAGTTTTTCATCTTTCGGTATTTGATATGCCAGAAATTCTAGATCAGTTATGTTCGCGTCTGGCTTGGCTACGAGTTCGTCACGCAGACGCGTGATTCGCGTTCGCTGTTTTTGATCTAAGTTTTTGATGTAATCCTGATTCGGTTCACCACGCAACATAATGACTTCATCTGGGTTGTATTTAAGTAGCCAGTTTTTAGCCAACGGCAATCGCTGGGAAATAATATTTTTGTCGTAATGAACTCCTAATTCATCTAAAACCTTTATCAGCTTATCCTCCTGCCACTGCACAATTTGACCGAAGCCGACAAGCTGCCGAAAAGAAACATCGTTTGTAATGCCGTGTTCGCGATCATATTCGTCGTACTGTCGATAGATTTCGGAATCAAATGCCAACTCAAAAGACTGATTAGGTTCCTTTCTCTCATATAGCCACATAAGCAGCTTCGGATCATAAATATCGAGTAGATCTAAGGGCGAGACAGCATTGCCCTTCGAACCTGACATCTTCACACCCAAACCTCGAATCCCCACAAACATGTATTCAATGAATACTGGTGGATCAACATGGAAAATCTTCTCTGCTACTACGGTCGCGACATCATAACTGCTTCCCGGAGCCGCATGATCACTGCCGCCAGGTTCAAACCGTACGCCTTCATGCCCCCAACGCATCGGCCAATCAACCTTCCAATTTAATTTAGCAATGTGATCCTTTCTTAAATCAACAGTTTCTTCTTTTTTTGTTTCGGCACAGTAATACGTGATTCCCATATCACCGTCGTAGGAAATAATTTTTGTGGAATCTTTTCCGGTAAATCGTGAATAAATGGAAATTGGATAAAAATTTTCACGGTAGACATCCGGATCAATCTGCTTCTCCCCCATCGCCTTTTCGGTCATAAAGGAAAGTAAAATATCAGCAATCTGTTTTCGTTCAGTAAGCGCAAGCTTGATCATCTCGTCGTATACTCCGCTTTCATAGAGTTCTGTTTGATTGCGATATTCAATTTCTATTCCTAGTTTCTGCATCGCTTCGACAAACGGTTGCTGAAATCGTTCAGCATAAGAAGAGAGTTCGCCTAACGGGTCAGGAACTTTCGTAAGTGGCTTTCCGATGTGCTCTTGAAAAGTCTCTGGTACTCCCGCCGGAACTTTTCGGAAACGATCAAAATTATCCCAAGAAAAAATCAATCGGGATTTCTTTCCCTTTTCTTGAAGCGCCTGTCGGACCATATGCCCTGTTATCACATCCCGGAAATTTCCGAAGTGAACGACCCCCGAAGGACTGATGCCCGCTGCCACCGTATAAAGATCTTCGTTTGGGTGGAGTGTAATAATTTCATCAGCCACCGCCGAAGCCCAAGGTCTATTTCCTTTCATGGTCGCTAAGTTGTATCTACGAGAATCAGACATATTTATCGATACTACCGGATTTTGAACGTCCTGGAAAGTTTTTTGATATATAAAAAGTATTCGAGCCCTACGATGGTGTCGTAGGGCTCTGACAGTTAGTAATCTCTGAGCTACTGTCATTACTCAGAGATGGGAGCCGGCGCAGTGGAGCGACGATCAGGCGGCGCGAGTGGCTTCGGTGGCCGAGCGAGCGTAGGGAGCGGCCTTCCGTCCCTCGAGGACCTCGACGATCATCCGGTACTGAGGCTCGAGCTGAGCCTTCGTGTCCGAATCCCGTTCCATCCAGAGCTTCTGGAGCGAGACGAGATCCAGACCACCGCCGCCGATTTCCTGGGCCAGGTGGTCGAGGAGGTAGTAGTACTCCTCGGCCCCGAGCGGATACTCACGACCCGTCAGGAAGTGGATGGCCTTCTGGTGGTCCTGGATGATGGTCGCTCGCTGGTCCACCGGCAACTCGAGCCAGGCGAGACGAGCTTCGTCGAGCGACAACTCATCACCAAGCTTCGAGTCGGTGAGGAGATGCCCAAGCTTCTTGTAGTCACCGATGGTCTTCGGATCGACCTTGCGCATCTTTTCCTGTCCTCCTTCCCCGGGTTACTACCGGGCTAGTATGGGTTCTGATACAGTATTATGCAAACTTTTTAGTTTTTGTCAATATTTCTAGAAATCCCCCATGCCGGGCAATTTATTTGCTGGCATGATTTCAATCCACGCACCAGGAATTCCAAGATGAGGGTGATGTTCAAATATCTTCGCAGCTGCTTCGGGAGACTCTGCTTCAACCATCGAATACATCATGACATCATTTTTAACCTGAGAGATGCCTTCGGTCGTTACTCTTTGATTGGTTCCTGCGCCGGCAGTTTCTTTAAGCATATCTTTGTGTGCTTTAGCCCACTCCTGCCACTCACCCTGCATTTTTTCTTCAACTGTTTTTCGCTCGTCCGCAGATTTTTTTGCCCACTCCTCCAATCCCGCTACCGGCATCATGTACAATACTAAAAAATTTTTCATACCATTATGTTACCTCATTACCTGTGAAAATCCTATTAGTTATCGTGTAGTTAAAAAGAATTAGACTCCCGTGGAACGAGAGTCTAATAGAAAAGGTAGCTAGTGGTATCGATCGAAGTTGCCTCCGACGGACACATTCCCGGGCTTCAATCGAAAGGGGTAGCGAAGCCCTACGAGAGTTGCCCAGGCGGGCGCTTTTATCGCCGATGGTTCCCAGACGGTCAACTGGGGTTAAGGTCCATCATCTCCTTTGCTGCCACTAGCTATCGGGTCGAAAGACTAAAAGACTTATATTACAAAACAAAACAACCGTCAATGAAAAATAAAAAAAGCCACTCCATTTTAGAGCAGCCCTTGTTCGATTCGGCAGATATCCTCTTCAATCTCCTGGGCCAGTTCGTCGTAGTAGTTCTCCACCTGCGCCAGTTCGGTGAAGAAACATGGCTTATAGATGAAGGTGGTGCCTGCGGCACGGAACATTGCGTTCAGTCCTAACTCCTGATCAAGCGCTGTCCGAAAGTCTGTTCGGTAGACAATCGCCCGACCAGTCGCAGATATGGCTATGCCGAACTCGACCGCCGTACCACTGTCGGCATCTCCTCCGTCAACGTTTGCGACGAGAATGTTCGCTGAATTTGCCGCAGCTGCGCGACAATCTTCCACGAGACCTTGAATGTCGAAGGTCCGGCCATTGAAGAATCGGATGGCTTCTCGCTGTGGAAGAACAACTTCGCGTCCGAGGGACACGAGATGTTTCTCGAGGAAGAGATTGTGGAGCCTTTCCCCTGCATTGAAAAGACCACCAGCAAGATAGATCCTGAGCTTCATGCGTTTTTCCTCCGTTCTGGCTAGATACTAGGATAAATAGACAAAGCGTTCAAATCCACCTCAGCGCAAAATCAATAAAAAAAGCCTGTTGATGTTATCGCGAGGCTATCGTGCAATCATGTGGGTAATAAACCCGTTGGGCAGAAACACTTTCGAAGGGTCGATACCCTTGCTCCGAAGAAAAGCGAGCAGATCTTGAATGGTGTAGTCTGTCTCCCCTGCTGCGAGGCCGATCAGTCGCTGACCTCTACGCTTTCCATGTTTCTTTAGAGGATGGAGAACGAATTTGTCTTTGGCGCCATTGGTCCCATTCTGTGGCATACGCACCCCCGTATCCAAAGTTCTCACTAGTGAATACACCAAGAAAATGGAATGGTCAACAAAAAAGCCCGTTGATGTTATCGCGGGACTTAGTGCATGCGGTCATATTCTTCTTCAGCTTCTCGAACGAGGCGTGGAAGATCTCTCCAGAACTGATCCTCGACTTCTTTCCGATGTTTACGCCACCGCCATAAGAAACAGATTCCTAGGGCACAGAAGACAATCCACTCCCAAAAGGAGTTGGGCAAAATGTGCATGGATCACTCCTTCTTCACTGAAAATATCACCCTCACCCCTGGGTGTCAAAATAAAAAAGCCATCACCAATTGGTAACGGCTAAAGACCCGTATGCTCGCGAAGATTTTACTAGTGGAAATCCGTACCGCCGTCGTCTTTTTTTCCAATGGTCTTTACCACTTCGCCGGGAAAGGCATTGCACATATCTAGAGCAAAGGACTCTGCATCTTGCCGTATCCTTCCAAGAGCATAGAGGGAAAGGTTCGTCTCAAAGTCCTCATTCTCTTCGACGGTTACCCACTGCCCTCTCTCAGCGAGAAGAATCGCTTTATGCTCTGCCCTTAATCCGGATATACCCTCAACGGCTTCGTAGAATTCAGATAAATCTAAACTCATTGCCTTGATGAATAAGAGGGCTTGCAGTTTGCTACTGGAGAAAAATACGACCCTGGCGACACTTTCGCTACCGCGCGCCAGATGCACGACTCCTCCCTGAGACTCTTCGGGATAGATCCAGCGATCTTCCATGACGCCTCCTATACTAACTATCTTTTATAACAAAAAGGAATGGTGGTCTAGTTATAGGAAACGTCCCTGAAAATCCCAGAATAAAAAAGCCTACCAAGTTTATCGGCAGACTTACTTCAAAAAGGATAGAGCTCTCGACATTCACAGCTGCAGGACACTCGTTTCCCATGATCATATTCGATCGGAAACTTGTCTCCTTGGCAACGATGACGCTGCATATTTTCTCCCCGCTGGATACACGGGTCGCACTTCCAGACTACGGGAAGTTGTGAAGCTAGCTCGATTGGTGGACCGGGGCATCCTCTGTGGCCAAGGTCTCCGTGGTACGACCGACCACATGTTGAACAGTGCCGAGGCATCGACACATCATCTCTCCAGCACATGAATAAGCCCTCCGACTCATTCCTTTATATCACACTCAATAAAACAGCGGTAGCGAAATTATTTTTCTACTATTTTGACAAAAATAATTTCAAGTGAAAGAATATGGGTAGGTGTGGGAGGGAAGACTGACTCCATCGGCAGGATTCATCTTGTCCTATACGATGCTAGTGCGCTGTAGTGCTTAGGCGCCTGCAAAACCAGCGAACTGCCTCGGTCACGGCCAGGTAAACGCAGGGGTTAGGATGAATTGAAGTCTCCCTCCCACCAACCATATTTGGAGGTACAACCTCCACCATACACGACCGGGGCCTCGCGCTTCGGTCAATTTCTTTTTAAATAGGCGGCACAACCTGAAGGACGAAGGATGAAATAAAAAAGCCCGTTGATATTATCGCAGGAGCGTCAGTCTCTTGCCCAAATCAAGGCTATGGCGAAAATGCACATGGCCGCAAAGCTGGTGTAGACTTGATCTGCGGCCCTGGCCCAGTCCTGTGCTCCACCAACCTGGTAGAGAAGGTGTGCAGTAGCAACTCCTAAAAAAGTATAGAATCCTGTCTTGATGATTTTTTGGGTCGTCATCGAACCTCCACTGTCCAAAAAACTACCACCTCGATCCGAAGGTGTCAAAACTAGCAGCACCAAGCTGGAAAAGTAAAACAAAAATCTTAATCCTGCTCGTCTAAATTAATATTGTAGTGATTAGCTAAGCTAACAACGCAGTTTAAAAGTTGGATGATTTCTTTGCCTAAACGTTCTTTACTTGGTTCTTTTTCCCATTCTGCTTTTGTTCCAACTTTTTCGAGTAGGGCAACTTCTTGAGCTACTTCCCCCATTTCTTCTGTTATCGCTAAACAAATTTCCTGAGCACTCCTAAAAGGATTCGACATTTTTTCACTAGAACCTTTAACTTTTTCTTGCCAGTCTTTAATAGTCATACGGTAAGTATACCAAACCAGAGGGACGAAGGATGTAATAAAACAAAAAGCCGTTACCGTGGTAACAGCTTAACCGATGTACTCTCGGAACACCTCTTGGATCTCCGGCGGGCACGGGGTGGGGACCCAGCCTGCAACACTGAACACCTCGAGAGGTTGGGTGATGATGCTTGTCGGCTCACCGTCGATCTCGCAATCGATTGCACTTCCTGGTTGCGGACCATGGGAATTACGGACGAGACTGAGCTCGTTCAGCTCGTACTCGCCGCGAGCGATCGGGTATCCAAGGTGCGTCTTGAGATCGAAGAATCGCGCCTCTTCCCAATAGATTCCCTCCTGATCACAGATGATTCTGATGATGCTCTCGGCCGCGTTCACGGTGCTCGTACGGTTCGTGAGCTCGATCCCGGAAAAATAGCACTCACGGCCGTTCACGTAATACACGACCTTGTTGAATTCCCGCCCGCCCATTCCCGCACCGAAACAGGGGTATTGCGCTTCTTTGAGCAAGTTGAATTCCCTCCTTTCTGTCCAAAAAACTACCACTCCGACCCAAAGGTGTCAAAAATCAAAGGAAATAAAAAAAGCCCGTTGATGTTATCGCGGGGGTTTTTGGTCAGGAATCCTGAGGTTGACTAGCTTTTGTGCATCCTTGAAAAACTGGGGCGGAACACGAGCAATAGGAAGACGCCTTCGACACTTACTGCACTGAAATTCGAACAGCGCTATGTGGGTCTCTTTTTCGAAAAAGAGACAAGCAACATGACTCGTGCGTGATTTACAGAAGCGACAGTCTAGTTCGCGAACATCTCCGATGCTGATTGACATAGTACACCTCGCTGCAAATTGAATAACACCGATTGAAACAAGTGTCAAAAATCAGCAGTACCAAACCGGAAGGACGAAGGGTGCGGCAAAAATTCTATTTTGTAGTTAGAGAAACGTCATAACAGTATCGATTTTCTGTTTCCGAACAAAGATAATGACTCATTGGATCATTGCCCGGATTATTGTCGAAAACAGCACTTACGATATACGTAGTGCTTGATTTTCTTTCATATCCATACTGGGTTCCACGATAATCTTCAAGAAGAGTAGAGCTGGCAAGATTAGCTGTAATAATTTCAGACAAATTTTCCGGTAAACTACCTTTCTCTTCATAATAAACCCTCATCTTAGACATGACGTATCTCAATTCAGCAACTCTTCGTGAATCTTTACTCATAGTGGCAGGTCTTGTTTTAAAAAAAATAAAGACACCTAAAGCGACTACAGCCACTAGCCCTATCCCCATCAATATAAAAATTCTTTTCATATTGAGTAATTATACCAAACCGGAAGGACGAAGGGTGGCAAAAATAAAAAAACCGTCTTATCAATTGGATAGACGGCAATGATTCAAAAGGGCAAAGTACACTCACAATCGCAGAATACGACTTTTCTTTGTCGAAGCAGACGAGGTTGTTCGCGCTTGCATCGATGGGTGTCTTGATCTTCCCGATCTTTGCACCCATCACAAATCCATCCTGACCTCTCCAGAGTCTTCGGCAGTGTAGTGTTCAGACGAAGCCTCACACGTTCCGCTTCACGCCAGTCTTCAGTAGGAATAGCCTGATCGAAGGTATAGACACAGCCTTCTCTTCCGTCGATTGGGACGACTTGCTGTCCGTGAAAAACACAGTGGAGCGTTCTTTGAAATGTGATCTTATTGTCACCGAGGCGAGTCACATCAGGGTAGTAACACCCACAGGGAGAGCTGGTTTGTTGACCACTAAAATATGGGCCCGGCATACGACACTATCTCCTTTCTGTTAAAAAAACTACCATTGCGATCTAAGGGTGTCAAAAAAAATAAAAAAATCTCCGTTTTAAGGGAGATTGTTACCACTCGAAACAACCCGGCTTCCACAGTGGCTCAAATTGAGACTCGTGTGGAAGATCATCATCACGATGGGGTTCGAGGGTGAGGACAAGAGTATCATCCCATTCCCTCCACTCCACATCTTTCACCACAAAAACAGCGAATGGACCATTTCCCACGTCTTTCACCCTGAAGACGTGCTTGATGCCCAATCCATGGGGAGGTGCCACGGGGCGCCTCACCGTCTTGTAAAATTCGTAAGTCTGATCACCGGTTTTAAAGGAAACCTGAAAAACGATTCGCATCTGACCCTCCTCTTACCGTGTTAAAACACAATATGAAAAATGTTACAAGGGCAAACCGGAAGGACGAAGGGTGCGGCAATGATATTTGCATTCTTTTTCAAGATTATGTTAATTTCTCGCCAGAACCTAACACTGAGGAGAAAAAGATGGTGGTTATCGTAACTGGTTCTGAACAGGATACTTACCGTAAATTCTACGAACAGATGTATTTGCATGGCGATTGCTACTATTTCGCTCTCGCACTTCACTCTGTTCTGGGATGGGAGATGTTTGCTGTCCTAGAAGCAAATGGTGAATCATTTCACGCATTCGTTCGCTCTCCTCAGGGACAGCCTTACGACGTTCGCGGAATGGTTTCCGAAGAAGAACTTACAAAACCATTCCGGATACCAGGTCCTTATCAGATCGTCCCGACCACAAAAGACATCCTTCGAGAAGCCATGAGACATGTCGGGAGAGAATTACACGAAGTAGGAATTAGAATGGCAGTTGAAGCCGCCCAGTTTCTTCTTCCCGACTTACCGTGGCCAGAAGAAACCTTCAATACTCGTCTACACAGGTTCGCTGAGAGTCTCGAACAACTCAGCCGACAACATGGTCTGTGGATCCGAGGTGCCTTCCCCGGTCAACCACCCGTCATTTCCACAACTATTGGAGAAGAAGCGGGCTACACAGTATCAGTTGTTAATCGAGAATGTGCGACTATTGATCGCAGATTTACCTAAGGATTCCAAAAGGATCCTTTTTTATTTGTACCAAGCCGGAAAGACGGAGGGTGCGGCAAAAAAATAAAAAAGCCCGTTGATGTTATCGCGGGACTTGTAGCCTTCACGTATTCAATTCTTTCAAGTGTCTCTCTATGGTGTCGGGGTCATGAAGCCACTGTCGGATTTCGTTCATCCGATTTTCCGTAACCGTTCTGATCCAGCCCTCTTCACCCCCCGGATACGCCGCCGCTTTACCGCTTTTGAACTGTCGCGCAGCTTCCTCGAGCGTAGCTCGCAGCGAAGCTTCGATTCCTTGTTCCAGATCCGACATGGATTCCTCCGTCTGATTCTCGGAACAGCAATTGGTTCTGCCCGTGCGTTCAGTCGTAGAGATCGTGTGCCTTGTCGTTGCCCGGCGCCAGGCCCCACTCTTCAGGCATGATGTCACCGACCTCGAAACCCGGACAGCTTGGCTTTTCGACGAAGATAAAAGTCCCTTCGCCAACTTCGCGAACCAAACCGCCGCCCTGAGTGTCGAATACTGGAAAGCTGTACTCCGTTTCTTGGGCCATAGTACTCCCTTCTTAGGCTGTTCTGACCTACCTATAAAATATATTTGTTTTTATGTCAAATTAACTGTACCAAACCGGAAGGACGAAGGGTGCGGCAGAAATCCTTTCAGTTCTTTAAGAAATTATCTAGATCTTTTAGGGATGGACCGAATGAAGATATAAAGTCGCCTGGTTTTTCACTAAACCATTTTTTAAGATCAGTGACCGAAATCCAACGAATCTGTTCAACTTCATCTTTTTGAATTTTAAAATCAGTAATCAGTAAATTCGTTTTGGCAAAATAAAACATACAGAAATACTTATGGCTGGTCTCAACAAATCGTGGAGTGGCAGCAATCAAGTCTTGTTCGTTCAAAACTATTCCGAGTTCCTCCTCAGCTTCTTTTAGCACATTGGAAGTGTAGGTCTCCCCTTCCTCAACAGTTCCGGCTGCCGATGGTCCCCAAACTCCCGGATCGTGAATCTTATCCAATGCCCGTTGAGCAATCAGAACTTCGTTTTTGTCATTCACGAGCCACAAGCCCGAAACACGTATAATATCGGATTGATTACGATCTTTTCGATCTTTATACCCGATAATCTCATCTTTATCGCTCACAACAATAACTTTCATAAGCTAAAGTATACCAAACCGGAAGGATAGAGGGTGTGAGAAAAAATAAAAAAGCCCGTTGATGTTATCGCTGGGATTTTGAATCTTCAGGAACACCCGCTAGTTGCGCCACAATGCAAACATTTCCAACCGGCACCATACAGATTCATTGATTGCCCACAATCGGGGCAGGAAGGTTGATCCACAGTCACGGGAGGCTTCCCGAAGCCAAGTGAAGAAACGTGGAGGTGGTCTTGCTGCGGATGGATGAGATACTGCCTCATACACCGACACCGCAAGCTGATGTCCTCTCCCCCGAGCGCGACTTCATACTTGAAGCTTTCTTCGGCTGTCGTGTTTCCCTGAACACTAGAACCGCATTCGCACTCGATACTGATGAAACACTTCCCCGATGACAACGGTTGAATTCTCACCTGTAGCATAACAGAACTCCCTTCTGCTCAAGAAATTACCACTCCCAATCTGGAGTGTCAAAAGTCAGCGGTACCAAACCGGAAGGACGAAGGGTGCGGCAAAAATCCCCTACCGAATTATTGTTCCCCAGGGTAGTCTCCAATACTTCCAAAAACCAATCTTCCACAAAAAGAATCCGGTAAGGAGAAAAATTCCGAAATGTACTTACCCAAACTGATAAGAAGGCAGTAATACCGATCCAACCCCACGGCCACAACATCTGAATCATAAACCAAATTCCACTAGCCACAGAATTTATATTAGGAGGAATTACATCCCGGCAAATCTCTCCAATATTCGTAGACATTGTAGTAAAACTTATATTTTAATTTTCTTAAAAAGGTAACGGAGATATAAATCTCGGAAAGTTCTCAAGAATTTTATAGACGTGTCGTGTGGGCTTATATTAATAACTGTTGATAATACTGCATTCATGAGGCCCAAAGTAGAAATAACATAAACCACTGTTAAAAAATTATTTTTAAGCATTGTTATGATCCACGATGGTTTAATGTCTAGGTAATAAAAGATAAAATAGAGCCCTAGGTGAATTACGGCATATAGGATTGCAACCCAAGCTTCTACTTTGTAACCAAGTATATCCACAGCGCCATCTGGTTTAGAATGCTCAAGAAAAGGAGGTAGTACTGGCTTGAGATGATTCTCGGGTTCTTTAAAATCTGCACTATAAAGAGAAAATTTTTCTCCGTATCTCTTGTAATGGGTAGCTGCAGTTTTCTCAAATAAAAATTTAAAGAGATCTCGAAGATGATCACGGATCCATAATCTAATTCTCAAGAAAAATCCTCTGAAAGATTTCTTCGGTTTATTATGACTGCGATCAATTTCTCTTAATATTTCCTCAGGATTTACTTCTTTGCCGTTATAAAAAAATTGATTTGTTTCAATATTAAAAGAATACTCATCACTGCTTATATCCACTGGATCAGTCAATTTTCTTTGAAAAGAAGTCAAAGATAGTCCGTCGTCAATCTTTTTACCATAAGTTGCTGTTATATAAAGTGGTTTAACAATATCAGAAACCTGAGGATCGTAGCCAATTTTGACTAATGAGGCAAAACCCATTTTATGATCTTCGTATGTACTGAACCCAACATATTTATCTGTCCAAGGAAAAGCCGTAGAAAAATTTTTCCACGGAAGCCGAAATAGTTGGCTAAACTCTTGAGAATTCATGCTCATAGCATACGTCTTTCATGAAGGTATGCAAGCAGCAAAATTGCTCGAGAAAATGATCAACTACAAGACTTATCCGAGCACCGAAATTCGTTTCCGTAGAAAAATCAACGTGATCGCAAATAAGGCGTTTGCGATAACCCACGTAGTGGGAAATAACATAGTGACAATATTGTATTCTACAAGAGCGAAAATGCTGAGGGCGTGTCTGAAAGTCGTGATTATATAAAACGATAGTGTTTCTGAATAAGGATCGCGCCACGATTTCCTCACTGTTGGTAAAAATCCTAACATGTCTGTAGCGGATAAAAGAATAATTGAAAGAACTGGCTGTTGGACCCACAGCCAGAGCGGCAAGGCTAATAAAGCAAGTCCCAGAAATACAAAATCAACTTTTTTAATATCCTTACTCCCTCGAGTAAGACTAAGGATAAAAATAAAAAACATTATCACCACCAGACTCAAAGTTACCCATGAGCCAGGACCAGCACCTGAACTAACTTGGAGCGCGTAGATAATTCCCGTTAAAATACTCCAAATAAACCAGGAAAAGGCGTGTGGCTTTGTCTTGCCTTTAAAAATATCTCGAACGTATGGGGTGTACCCAACAAAAGTCAGGATGACAGCTAAGAGGCCAATAATATTTTTAATATCTGTCATCTTCTAAATATAGCAACTGAAGATTGAATTTATAACCAGTCAAATCCTAGGCGTGATCGAGCACCACAATGAGGTGTGCTTACTGCACATCGAATGCGGAGCGGAAATCACAACAACGGAGATGGCTGTTTAGAAATTCAAGATTACTCGATCTTGGAGATGACGTACGTCGTTTCCCCCTTCGGCGTACTCACCTTCACCTCTTCCCCGACACTCTTTCCCAAAAATGCTTTTCCCAGTGGTGATTCATTAGAGATCTTGCCTTCTTCGGGCATGGCTTCGTGTGATCCCACAATCTGATAGGTATAGGTTTTGTCTTTTGTTTTTACGATAATCGTTGAACCCACCGAAACACTGTCACCGCTTCCTCCTTTTTTAATAATTGAAGCGTTTTTGATTGTTTCTTCGAGTTCCATAATGCGGCGCTCGATTGAGGCTTGTTCGTCTTTGGCTTCGCTGTACTCCGCGTTTTCGGAGAGATCTCCGTATTCTTTGGCCCTCTTTAGGCGATCGGCGACATTACGCCGGCCCTCATGGAGCAGGTTCTCTAATTCTTTTTTAAGTTCTTCAAGGCGTTCCTTGGAGAGATAAAACTTGTCCATGATGTTGATAAATTAATAATGAGCCCCTACGACATAATGCCTTTACTCTAGGGGAAGAATGAAGAATTGTAAATGAAATTGTCTGGATAACTCGAAACGCCCATTTGGGCGTTTTTCTCGAGGAAATTTACAAAGATACGCCCAATTTCTTGCGAATTCGTGAACCGCTCATACCCCGGACATAATACAGTTTTGAGCGTCCCGTCTTTCGGGGGCTCGAGATTATATCTACTTTATTGATAGTTGGCGAATGGATCGGATAGACCTTCTCCACACCGACAGCAGCCACCATCGAGCGGACAGTAAAGGTGCCACCGGCTTCATTGCCATGTTTCCGGCCAATTACGAGACCTTCAAATTTGCCCCCCTCTTTTTCGTGGACTCGGACTTTGGCTCCGGTTTTGATTTGTGGTAATACAGTTGCGTCAATCATGGTTATGCGTTCTTAGACATCAATTCTTTCACTAATTTGATCACTTCGTCAAGGGAGGCGTGTACTTTTACAAAGTATCCGGCTGCCCCCAACCGTTTGGCTTTTTCAACATCGCTCTCCTGGCTTAAGTTCGACATGATGATAACCGGAATCCGATTATACTGCGGATCGGACGAGAGCATCTGTAAGAGCTCCAATCCTGAGATGCGCGGAATAATGAGATCCAAGATTATGACCTGCGGCCGCGTCCCTTCCAAGACCTTCAGGGCTTCTTCGCCATCAACTTTCCAGCACATTGGGATCCTAAGCTTAGAATTCCACGTGGACAAGTTGTCGCG
>JADMIO010833438.1_pt1 | contig 83001 bp, 78 predicted proteins | sample 8958161 | NCBI WGS metagenome assembly JADMIO01 (sample SAMN16585339, study PRJNA669376) | soil metagenome | isolation source: Crop rotation soil | place: USA: Cullars Rotation, Alabama | collected 2011
CCGCGACTTCAAGTCACGTGAATTCCAAGCTTCGGATCCCACTGTGCTGGAAAGTGTAGGTGTCGGGCAGCACGTCGACGAACACGGGCGTGGCTTCGAACCAGGGCGCGATCTCGGCGGTCGCGGCGAAAGTGAAGGAGGGGCAGAAGATTGCATCGCCGCGCCCAACGTTCCAAGCCATCAGCGGCAAAGCGAGCGCGTCGGTGCCGTTGGCGTTGGCGAGGCAGTGCTTGGCTTGGCAGAACGCCGCCAACTGCCCTTCGAACTGCTTCACCTCAGGACCAAAAATGTATTGGCCGTGCGTGAGCACACGCGCGAGGGCGGCGTCGATCTTGTCGGCGATGCGCGCGCGTTGAGCTTGCAGGTCGATGAACGGGATCATGGCGTCTCTCAGTTTGAAAGCGATGGAAGCTTGGCGGCGGCGTCGACGGCAAGCGCGAGTTCAAGAACGGCGAGGGCTTCTTCGCCGGTGACGGCGGGGCGTTCGGCCTTGCCGAGCACGGCGTCGAGGAAGCGGGCGACGTTGGCGCCCAGCGGATCGCGACCCGACGGGGTTTGCGCGAAATCGGCGCGGAGCGGAAAGCCCGTGGTGTTGTCGAAGCTGCGGGCGAGGAAATCGATGCGGACTTCGCCGCTGGGGTACACGACGCGCATGGTGCGGGCGCGTTCCTCGGCGATGCGGCTGGCGACGAACAGGGCTTCAGCGCCGTCGTCGAAGGTGAGGCGCGCTTCGATGGTGTCGGCGCTCTGACCACGCGCAGCGCGGCCGCGCGCGGTCACGCGTGACGGCGGCGCCTGCATGAGCTGCAGAGCCAAATCGAGATCATGAACGGTGAGGTCGAGGGTGACGGAGACGTCGACGCTGCGGCCAGTCCAGGGACCTTCGCGCACGCTTTCGATCAGGGTGGGTTTTTCGGGCGCCGCAAAAAGGCCCATGGCTTCGAAGACGAGGCGCTCCTGGTGTCCACACGCGAGCACGGCTTTGTGGGCGTTCGCGAGCGAGATCAGGGACTGGCCCTCCTCGACGGCGGTCGCGAGGGGCTTTTCCACGAGTACGTGCTTGGAGCGGAGGAGTGCGTGGCGCGCGGCCGAAAAATGTTTCTCGGGCGGGCTGGCGATGGTGATGACGTCGATGTCGCGGAGCAGCGCGTCGGCGGTGTCGTAGACCTGTATGCCCAAATCGGTCGCGAGGGTTTCGGCGCGTTCGTCGTCGGGATCGAACACACCGAGCAATTGCACGCGCGGCTCGGCCAGGAATTTGCGCGCGTGGTGGCCGCCGAACACGCCGGCGCCGATCACCCCCGCTTTGAGTTGCGTCATTCCACGGTCACCGATTTCGCGAGATTGCGCGGCTGGTCAACATCGGTGCCTTTTTGCACGGCCGTGAAGTAGGCGAGAAGCTGAATCGGCGCGGAATAGACGAGGGGCGCCACGAACGGATCGCAGGCGGGCGCCAAGATGGTGTGCTTGGCGATCCCCCCGGAGGCGGCGATGCCGGCGGCATCCGAGATCAGGATCAGCTTCCCACCGCGGGCGGCGACTTCCTGCATGTTCGAGAGCGACTTTTCGAACAGCGCGTCGTGGGGGGCGACGACCACGACCGGTGTGTCTTCGTCGATTAGAGCGATGGGCCCGTGCTTCAGTTCGCCGGCGGCGTAGCCCTCGGCGTGGATGTAGGAGATTTCCTTGAGCTTCAGCGCGCCTTCGAGCGCGATCGGGTAGTGGATGCCGCGGCCGAGGAAGAGCACGTCGCGCGCATGCTGCAGCTCCTGGGCGATGGCTTCGATCTGCGGTTCGGAGGCCAGCGCATCGGTGATGAGCCGAGGCGTCTCCATCAGCGCATGCACCAGCCGGCCTTCTTCCTGGCTCGATAGCGTTCCACGGGCGCGTCCGACGGCGATGGTGAGTGCTGCGAGCGCCGAGAGCTGTGCGGTGAAGGCTTTGGTGGACGCAACGCCGATTTCGGGGCCGGCGAGGGTCGGCAGGCGTGCGTCAGCTTCACGCCAGATCGTGCTCTCGGGCACGTTCACGACGGCAAGGGTCTTGAGCTTTTGTTCTTTGCAATAGCGCAGCGCCGCCAGCGTATCGGCGGTTTCGCCTGATTGAGAGACGAATACTGCGAACGCGTTCTTGTTGAAGGCGGGTTTGCGGTAGCGGAATTCCGAGGCGATGTCGGTTTCAACGGAAATGCCGGCGACTTGCTCGAGCCAATATTCGGCGACGCGTCCGGCGTAGTGGGCGGTGCCGCAGCCGATGATCAGGGCGCTGTCGGCCGCGAGGTCGACGCCGTCGAGATCGGGCATCTCGACGCGCTCGTCATTGGCGTTGACATAACGAGTGATGGTGCGGGCGGTGGTCTCGGGCTGCTCGTAGATCTCCTTCTGCATGAAGTGGCGATAATTGCCCTTCTCGACTGCCGCAGCGGCGCCGGAGAATACGTGCACTTGCCGCTCGGCCACCATGCCGTTGACGTCGAGCACTTTCACTTTGGTGCGCGAGAGGATGGCGATGTCGCCTTCCTCAAGGAACATCACGCGGGTGGTGAACGGCGAGACAGCTATGGCGTCGCTGCCGAGGAACATCTCCCCGTCTCCGATGCCGACCGCGAGCGGGCTGCCCTTACGGGCGCCGATCAGCACGTCGTCGTAGCCCGCGAACAGGCAGGCGATGCCGAAGGCGCCTTCGAGGCGGCGAACCGCGGCGATGGCGGCCTGTTCAGGCGTCTGGCCTTTGTCGAGGCCGGCGTGAATGAGGTGGGCGATAACTTCGCTGTCGGTTTCCGACGCGAACGCATGCCCCGCTGCCATCAGCTCTTCGCGCAAAGCGCGAAAATTCTCGATGATGCCGTTGTGGACGATTGCGACTTTGTCGGTCGCGTGAGGGTGGGCGTTGCCGGTGGTGGGCGCGCCGTGGGTAGCCCAGCGCGTGTGGCCAATGCCGGAGACGCCGGCGAGCGGGTCCTTTGCAAGCTCGGCTTCCAGGTTTGCAAGTTTGCCGGCCGCGCGACGGCGCTTGATCTGGCCGTTCTCCAGTGTGGCGACGCCCGCGGAATCGTAGCCGCGATATTCCAGGCGCTTTAACGCCTCAACCAGCCGGGGCGCGGCAGGCGCGCGCCCCAGGATTCCAATGATCCCGCACATGTTAAAACTCGCGTCCCTCTGGTCCCGTCCGGGTCATGCTCCGCCGGGTGTGAAATTGCATCTCACATCATCTTTCAGTTTCTGACGGGCCCGGTCGGAGGTGGGCCGCGCCATGGACACCCGAGACATGAGTTTCTAGCCTTGGGGCTTGTTGAAAGACATCACGGAAGCGACGCAAAGAGCGCAAGCGCTGACCGCAGCGGGGCGGGTCGAGGAGGGCTTGGCGCTCCATCGCGAGATCGTCGCAGCGTTCCCAAATAATACGGCGGCGCTGCACAACCTGGCGGCCGCCCTTGGCGACGCGGGACGCTGGGCCGAGGCCTATCCAGTCATTCGCGCAGCACTTGGCGCCGGGCTCGCAACGGCGGAGAGCTGGCTTGTGCTTGCGCGCTCCCTCCAGGCGGAGGGCATGCTGGACGAAGCCGAGACGGCCTACGTGTTCGCCGTACGCCTCAGGCCGATGGCCGACGCGCACACCGAACTCGCACAGCTGCGTTGGATGCGCGGCGCCGATATCGCTACAGCGCTTCGCGATCTCGATACGGCTTTGCGCCAGGCGCCTGCGACGGACCTGTTGCTGGCCAAAGGCCATGCGCTGTTCGAGGGCGGAGACCGGGCCGGGGCGTTGAGCTTTCTGAAGGCCGCGGTCGACGCAGCGCCCCACGACAGCGCGCTGGCTGCCCGCTTGGCGGAAATTGCGTTGGCCGAAGGCGAATTTGACTTGGCGCGGGAAAGCGCCGAGCGCGCGCTTGCGCTTGCGCCGCAATCGCCGGCGGCGCTGTTTGCGAAGATCAGCGTGTTGCTGAATGACGGCGAGGCGGAGCAGGCGAGCGCCCAGGCGGCGCGGTTTCGTGAGATTGCGCCGCGCGACCAGTACGCCGTGGCGCTGCAGGCCACGGCGTGGCGCGCCTTGGGTGACCGGCGCTATCGCGACCTCTACGATTACGACGCGCTGCTCTGCGTGGAGGAACTCGACACGCCGCCCGGCTGGCCCAGTCTGGCGGCGTACCTCGCCGACTTGGCCGTCGCGCTTAGAGGCGCACACAAGTTCAACCGGCACCCGTTTGGGCAGACACTGCGGGGCGGCAGTCTCATCCACCACGTTCATCGGTTGGACCATCCGGCCGCAAAGGCGCTGCCTGCTGCACTCGACGGGCCGATCCGCCGCTACATGAAAATCCTGGGGGCGGGAGAGGATGTGCTACGGGTGCGTAACACGGGCGACTATTTCTTCCAGAACATCTGGTCGGTGTTGATGCGCCCCGGCGCACAACACCTGGCGCACGCGCACGCGCATGCCTGGATCTCATCGGCGTTCTATATTGAGGTCCCCCACGCGGTAGCTAACGGCCGAGAGGGCTGGATCAAGTTCGGCGAACCGAGTATGCGCGTGGCGCCCGCGCAGGAAGCGGAGCGCTTCATAGCGCCGCGTCCCGGCCGGCTGCTGATGTTTCCGGCTTACATGTGGCACGGGACAATTCCCTTTGGGGGCGATGAGGATCGTCTGACCTGCGCGTTCGACATCGCCCCGCGATGAGGACCATGGTGTTAAGCATCGGGCTTGAATTGGCGCGCGATTAGCTATGTGTGTGGATTGAGATGAGCGGGACCTATTTCGGCACAAGCTGGATGCGGAAACAGCCGGCCCTGGTCGTATCGGGCGGAGCTTTATGAGTATGACGCGGGCTTATTTTGGCACGGACGGCATTCGCGGCACCGCGAACCGTTTCCCGATGACGCCCGAAGTGGCTCTGCGCGTGGGGCTCGCGGCAGGCAAACGCTTCATGAGCGGCAATGAGCGCCGTCACCTCGTGGTCATTGGCAAGGATACGCGGCTCTCGGGCTACATGCTGGAGCCGGCGCTGACGGCGGGCTTTACCGCAGCCGGCATGGACGTGGTGCTGTTTGGACCGCTGCCTACCCCAGCGGTGGCGATGCTCACCCGCTCGCTCCGGGCCGATCTGGGTGTGATGCTCTCGGCTTCCCACAACAAATACGCCGACAACGGCATCAAGCTGTTTGGGCCGGACGGCTACAAGCTCTCGGACGAGGACGAGATCGAGATCGAGCAGCTGATGGATCAGCCGCTGGACGCCGGGCTCGCCGATCCGGGGAAACTCGGGCGCACCAAGCGCATCGATGATGCGCAGGCCCGCTACATCGAAATCGTGAAGGGCACTTTTCCGAAGGGGCTTCGTCTGGCGGGGCTCCGCATCGTGGTCGATGCGGCCAATGGCGCGGCCTATAAGGTGGCGCCGGAAGCGCTCTACGAACTGGGCGCGGAAGTGATCAAGATCGGCGTCGAGCCCAACGGCTTCAACATCAACCAGGAAGTCGGCTCCACGGACCCGCGCGCGCTTCGCGAAGCGGTGCTTCGCTATCGCGCCGACATCGGCATCGCGCTCGACGGCGACGCCGACCGCATGGCGATCGTGGATGAAAAGGGCGGCGTAGTGGACGGCGACCAGATCATGGCGCTGATCGCCAAGACGTGGAAGGAAAAGGATCGCCTGACCAAGCCCGGCGTGGTGGCGACGGTGATGTCGAACCTCGGTCTCGAGAAGTTTCTGAAGAAGCAGGGTTTGAAGCTGATCCGCACCAAGGTGGGCGATCGCTACGTGGTCGAAGCCATGCGGGCGCAGGGCTACAATGTGGGTGGCGAGCAATCGGGCCACATCGTGCTCTCGGATTTTTCCACCACGGGCGATGGCCTCTTGGCGTCGCTTCAGGTGCTGGCGGCGTGCGTGCAATCGGGCAGGCCCGCATCGGAAGTTTGCCGTCAGTTCGAACCAGCGCCGCAGATTTCAGAAAACGTGCGTTACGAGAAGACAGCCGGCGATCCGCTGGAAGCGGTCACGGTGAAAGACGCGATCAAGGCAGCGGAGGTCCGGCTCAACGGCAAAGGCCGGCTGCTGGTACGGAAATCCGGCACCGAGCCGCTCGTGCGGATCATGGCCGAGGGCGAGGACGAGGCGCTGGTCCGTGAAGTCGTCGGCGGGCTCTCCGACGTGGTGCGCGCGGCCGTCCGGGCCGCGTAAAGCCGGCCCAAAACGTGCATTTCCCTTGAATTGAGCGGTGTCGCGACACCGTCGAATTTCCGCGTTAAGCTTCCCGCCGACGGTGGGAGGAAGCCATGATGAAATTCATCATTGAAATCATTGTCGTGGTCGTGATCGGCTTTGGCGGCTGGATTGCAGGCAGCATGTATCCTGCGCCGCCCGAATTGCTGGCGCAGATCCATGCGCAAGCGCTCGCAGATCGCGTGCAATCCGATTTGGCCGGCGTCGATCTGGAAGCGCTGCGCGGGCGGATGGGCGAGGAGCGCTTCGACGTGCTCGCCGAGCGCGCCTCGCGGATCGCAGCGTCGGCCGGCAACGCGGTTGTGGTTGAGCGCTCCGACACCATCGACACCAGCGAAATTGAAGCTGCCTCAATGTCGATGCCTGCGGCTGCGCCCGCGGCGGCGCGTGCGCGGCAAGGCGCGTTTGAGTCTGCACTCTCGCTCTGCCCGCGCATGACGGTCAGCAATGCGCCCGCCAACGCGGCGGGCGTCGTCTCACACTATGCGCCGGTGGTGCACGTCAATGGCGTCGCCCTCGCCGTGAACCCGACGCGCGACGCGTGCCTCTCATCAGGCTTCGGACCGCGCGGGTCGAGCCAGCACAAGGGCGTCGATTATCACAATCCGGTCGGCGGCGACGTGATGGCGGCGGCTGACGGCGTGATCGTGGAAATGAAGTACCGCGACGATTACGGGAACATGCTGCTGATCGACCACGGCCACGGCGTCTACACGCGCTATGCGCACCTCTCGAACTTCGCACGCGGGCTTCGTGTCGGCGGGCAAGTGCACGCGGGCGACGTGATCGGCCTGATGGGCAACACGGCGGGCTATCGCATCCCGGTGCACCTGCACTACGAATTGCTCTTGGGCGATTACAATAATCCGCGGCAATCGTTCGGGCTGACGCCGCACTCTGTGTTCGAATATCACGCCTAAAGCGGAGGGCGAGCTCAGCGGCGCTTCAACCGCTCCACCCAGGCCGCCGTCGACGCATCCAGCGTCGGCGACGGCGATGCCGTACTTTCAAGCGCCGGCGCGAGCTGGTTGGCCATTTCCTTGCCAAGTTCGACGCCCCATTGGTCGAACGAGTTCACGCCTGAGAGGACGCCCTGAGTGAAGGTGCGATGTTCGTAGAACGCGATCAGTGCGCCGAGGGCGTGGGGTGAGAGCTCGTCCATCGCAAGCAGCGTTGTGCTGCGATCGCCCGGGAAGGCGCGGTGGGGGGCGAGGCGCGCGGCTTCGTCAGCGCTCACGCCTTTGGCGAGCATCTCGGCTTTCGCGGCGTCGGCGGTTTTGCCGACCATGAGGGCCTGCGCTTGCGCGAGAGCGTTGGCGTAGACTTTGGCGCGATGTGCTGGCGGGCCTTCTTGGGGGCCGGCATTGACCAGGATTTCGACCGGGATTTCGTCGACGCCCTGGTGCAGCAATTGGAAGAATGAGTGCTGGGCGTTGGTGCCGGCCGCGCCCCAGGTGACGCCGGCCGCTGAATGTTGGAGCGCAACACCGTCGCGGGTGACGCGTTTGCCGTTCGATTCCATTTCGAGCTGCTGCAGGTAGGCGGGCAACAGCCGCAGCCGCTCCGAATAGGGGATCATGGCGTAGGAGCCGCGCCCGCGCGCTTCGCGATTCCAGTGCTGCACGGCGGCGGCCATCGCGGGCAGGTTCTGCGCGAACGGTGCGGTTCGGAAGTGCTCATCCATCTCGACGGCGCCGTCGAGCAGGTTCGAGAAGGTCATGTGCTTGAGCGCGGTCTCGCACACAAGACTGACGGAAGACCACAGCGAGTAGCGTCCGCCGACCCAGTCCCAGAAAGGAAATACGTCCTGTTCAGCAACACCCCAGGCGACAGCTTTATCGGGTGCGGCGGTGGCGGCGGCGATGCGAGCGGGGCCCCAGTCACGCACGAACTGGGCGTTGGCGAGGGTTTCCTGGGTGGTGAAGGTTTTCGAGACGACGATCAGCAAGGTGCGTTTGGGATCGAGACCATCGATGGCGTCGGCGACATCGGCGCCGTCGACGTTGGCGGCGAAGCGCACCTCGAGGTTCTCCCGCCGGTGCTGCTTCATCGCGTCGAGGATGAGGCGGGGGCCGAGATCGGAACCGCCGATGCCGAGATGGATGATGGCGTCGAAGCCGCCGCCTTCGGCGATTTCATGTCCGAAGGCGTGCATGCGCTCCCACACCGCGCGCGGACCGTCCTCGTTGTCGAGGTCGCGGAGCGCCCAGTGCTTCACGGCGCGGCCTTCGGTGGAATTGACGATGTCGCCCGCAAACATCTTGTCGCGCCAGCCGTAGAAATCGGCGGCTTCTGCTAGCGCCAGGAGCGCTGCGACGGCGCCATCGTCGAGCTTCTGCTTGGAAAAATCTGCGACAAGATGTGGCGCTTCGAACGTGAGTTTACGCACGCGCGCGAGGTCGGTGGCGAAAAGATCGATCAGACGCGTCGCGGCGAGGCGCTTTGCTTCGACATCAAGGCGCGCGTGCGCGGCGGAGGTGTTTTTGGTGGCGTCCATGACAGGGCCGCTCTAACAGAACCAACCGCTGTTCGCCAATCTCGGTGAGGCGGTGAGGGAACCGAATGGCGACGATTTTGGTGACCGGCGGGGCGGGCTATGTGGGCTCGCATTGCTGTCTGGCGCTGACCGAGGCGGGCCATCGCGTTGTCGTGTTCGACAATTTCAGCAACGGCCATCGCGCGTTCGCGCAGTTCGGGCCGTTGGAAGAGGGCGACGTTCGCGATCGGGCGCGGCTCGATGCGGTGCTCGCCGCGCACCGGCCGAATGCGGTCCTGCATTGCGCGGCGCTGATCGAGGTCGGGGAGTCGGTGAAATTTCCGGAGAAGTTTCACGACGTGAATGTCGGCGGCACGCGCACGCTTCTGGACGCGATGGGCGATGCGGGCGTTGGCGTGTTCGTGTTCTCGTCCACGTGCGCGCTCTATGGCGCCCCGCGCTATCTGCCGCTCGATGAGAAACATCCGCTGGCGCCGTTGTCGCCGTACGGCGAAACCAAGATGAAGGCGGAGGCGGACAGTCGTGCGCGCGCCGGCATGAAGTATGCGCACCTGCGCTATTTCAACGCCGCGGGCGCGGCGTCGGATCGTGGGCTTGGGGAGCGGCACGAGCCGGAGACGCATGCTTTGCCGCTGGCTCTGTTTGCGGCGCTCGGGCGGCGGGACGGGTTCAAGGTGTTTGGCGCGGATTACGAAACGCCGGACGGGTCGTGCTTGCGCGACTATGTGCACGTGCTGGATCTGGCGGATGCGCACGTGGCGGCGATCGAACGATTGTTGGACGGAGGCGAGAGTCTCGCGGCCAACTTGGGCGGTGGTGATGGCGTGAGCGTGCTCGGGCTGTTGCGGGCGATCGAGCGGGTTACGGGGCGCGCCGTGCCGCACACAATTGCACCGCGGCGCGAGGGGGATTCGCCGGCATTGGTGGCGGACAACACGCTCGCGCGGCGCGAATTGGGGTGGTCCCCGAAGCATGACATCGACCGCATCATCGCCGATGCGTGGACCTGGCATTCCGAGGTCGAACCGAAACTGTTCGGTTGAGCCGTTTATCCGGCGACGAATTTCGCCGGCGCGACGGAGCCGGCGCGGACTCACGTTAAGCCGCTAAGGGGGGAGTGGCGCCCGCATTGGGCGCCGCTGCGGCGCCTCGTCAGTCCTGGGGATTTCATGCGCTTTTCCGCGGCTTGGGTTATCGCGCTTGCCGCATGCGCGGCCGCTTGCGGCGGTGGTGGAGGCGGGGGCGGCGGGACGGGCGCAACGACAGTGGCTCAGGTGACTGTGCCTGGTGCGCCCACGATACAGAGCGTGACGGCTGGAAACGCCACCGCGACGGTCACGTTCCTGGCGCCCGCGGCCACCGGCGGCGCGGCCATCACCAGCTTCACCGCGACGTGCGTGGGCAGTGGCGTTACGCGCACCGCGAGCGGGGCGGCCAGTCCGCTGCAAGTGGTGAACCTCACCAATGGCGTCAGCTTCGCCTGCACAGTGACAGCGACCAATTCGGCGGGCACGGGGCCGAGTTCGCAGGCGCTGAACGTCACGCCCACGGCTGGGTCTACGCCGACCAGTGTGTCGGATATTCTGACCGTCAATTTCGATGCGCTGTTGAATTATTCTAGTGCGAGTCTGCCGGCCTATTACGACGCGACGGTCACGCCGCTCGACAACACGCCGCCGGGCAACCAGATCAGCGATCGACAAGCGATGCTGGGGCGCGTGCTGTTCTATGATCGTCGGCTCAGCGTGAACGACACGATCGCGTGCTCGTCATGTCACCAGCAAGCGCGCGGCTTCACCGATCCGGCGCGCTTTAGTGTCGGCTTCAGCGGCGCTGCGTTTACGACAGCGCACGCGATGCGGCTTGGGAACGTGCGCTATTATCGTCCGGGCTCGATGTTCTGGGATCGGCGTGCCGCCTCGGTGGAGGCGCAAGTCTCGCAGCCGATTCAGAATCCGGTTGAGATGGGGTGGGACACGAATGCCGGCGGCATAGCTGCGCTGATCACCAAGCTCAACGCCACGACCTATTATCGTGATCTGTTCAATTTCGCGTTTGGTTCGCCCGTAATTACGGAAGTGCGCATACAGCAGGCTGTAGCTCAGTTCGAACGCGCGATGCTGACGACGGCGAGCCGATGGGATACGGGTTATGCGGGTGTTTTCGATCCGAATGCGCCGAACCGGAATCTCGGGACGCCGTTGCCTAATCTCACGGCGCAGGAAAATCGCGGGCGGCAATTGTTTATGGACGGGCGTCAGCAGGGCGGCGCCGGGTGTGCGGCGTGCCACGTGCCGCCGACGTTCTCGCTCGCAGCCAATTCTGACAGCAATGGCTTGGACGCGGGCGAAACGCGCATCTTCAAATCGCCGTCGCTGAAGAATGTCGGCGTCACGGGCCCGTACATGCATGACGGCCGTTTCGCGACGTTGGAAGAGGTGGTCGATTTCTACGATCACGGCATCCAGGCGGGCCCGGCGCTCGACAATCGCCTGCGTCAGCCGAACGGAGCGCCCATACAGCTGAATCTGAGTGCGGCCGATCGCGCGGCGATCGCAGCGTTCCTGCGTACGCTGGACGACACGTCGCTCAACACCGACGCACGCTTCTCCAGTCCGTTCAGGTAGGCCCTGAGGACCCGACGCTGAGGGCAAGGATGCGGCTGACTTCGCGTTGCGGGCGGCCGCTTTCCTTGGTCCAGGTGTTGAACGCTTCCTGCACAGCTTTGAGATCGGCTTTCGAGGTGGGCTGCTTGGTTATGACTTTCTCGCGGATCAGGGCCTTGACGACGTCCTGAGAGAGGATGAAGGCGTCCCAGCCGTTGAAGCGCAGGAAGTACATGGCGCCCGCGCCGCCGAGATGGGACGCGTGTTTCTTCAAATGCTCCATCAGGCCGATCTGATCGGTGGTGGGCCAGTTCTTGAGAAACTTGCCGAACGAGCCGTGCTCCTTCGCAGTGTCCACGACGAAACGCGCGTTGTTGATGGTGGCTGTGATTTTCGGTCCATTGCGGACGATGCTTGTGTCTTTCAGGAGCCGCGCGACGTCGCGATCAGCGTAGAACGCGACTTTGTGCGGATCGAAGCCATCGAAGGCTTTCTCGAAGCCAGGCCACTTCTTTTCGATCACTTCCCAGGAGAAGCCGGCGGAGAACACGGCTTTGGCCATGCCGGCGAGGAAGCGGTCGTCCTTGCGCTTTAGATCGGCAGCGGCGCCGTCCATGTGATGGTCAACCGCCTTCTTGAGGCCCGCCTTGCCATGATGCTTTTCCGCGAGCTGCTCGATCTGGGAGAATTTCCGGAGCGCCATGACTTCCCCCCTCAGGCCGCCTTAGGGCCGGCCGACGCTCACATAGGTAAGGCCGGCTTCGCGCATTTCCGAGCGGCGATAGATGTTGCGGAGGTCGACCACGAGCGGCGTTTTAAGCGCAGTTTTCATGCGCTTCAGATCAAGCGCGCGGAATTGGTCCCATTCGGTGATGATCACCACCGCGTCGGCGCCTTCGAGCGCTTCGTAGGGGCCTTTGGTGAAGGTGACGTCCTTCAGCATGCCCTTGGCTTCGTGCATGCCTTCGGGATCGAAAGCCGCAACGCGCGCGCCTTCGGCTTGCAGCGCGGGAATAATATCGAGCGCAGGCGCGTCGCGCATGTCGTCGGTGTTGGGTTTGAAGGTGAGGCCGAGCACCGCGATGGTCTTGCCTTTCACGCCGTCCGCGGCGTCGATGATTTTCTGCGCCATCGCCTGTTTGCGCGCGGAATTCACGCGGACGGTGGTTTCGATCAGTTCGATCGGGGCTTTGGCGTCGCGCGCGGTTTTCATCAGCGCGAGCGTATCTTTCGGGAAGCACGAGCCGCCGTAGCCGGGGCCGGCGTTCAAAAATTTGCGGCCAATGCGGTTGTCGAGCCCGATGCCGCGGGCGACGTCCTGGACGTTTGCGCCGACGCTTTCGCAGAGATCGGCGATCTCGTTGATGAAGGTGATCTTCATCGCCAGGAAGCCGTTGGCGGCGTACTTGATGAGCTCAGATGTGCGCCGTTCGACGAACAGGATCGGCGTTTCGTTGAGGAAGAGCGGACGGTAGAGGTCGCGCATGCGCTCACGCGCGCGCTCATTGTCGGTACCGACAACAACGCGGTCGGGGCGTTTGAAATCGTTGATGGCTGCGCCTTCACGAAGGAATTCCGGGTTGGAGACAACGCTGAAATCCGCATCGGGACGGCGCTTTTTGATGATGGCTTCGACTTCATCGCCGGTGCCGACGGGCACCGTCGATTTGGTCACCACCACGGTGTAGCCCTGCATCAGATCGGCGATTTCTTCCGCGGCTGCGTAGACGTAGGAGAGGTCGGCGTAGCCGTCGCCGCGGCGGGACGGCGTGCCGACGGCGATGAAGACCGCATCGGCTTCGCGGATCGCTTCGCTGGGATCGGTGGTGAAGAAGAGCCGGCCCTGCTCGACATTGTCCTTCACCAGGTCGTCGAGGCCCGGTTCGAAGATCGGGATTTCGCCCTGCTTCAGCTTCTCGATCTTGCCGGCGTCCTTGTCGACGCAGGTCACCGTGTGGCCAAAGTCCGCGAAGCAGGCGCCGGACACCAGGCCCACATAGCCCGTTCCGATCATGGTGACGCGCATCGCTCAAATCTCCTGATTGTACGCGCCGACTTCGGGGAAGCGGGCGAGGCGCGGCTTCACTTCGTCACGGAAGAGGGCGCGCATGTCGTCTTCGCTTTTCATGCTTTCGACGACGACGACGAGTTCGGGTTTGTTGGACGACGCGCGGGCGAGCACCCAGGAACCGTCTTCCAAGGTGACGCGGGCGCCGTTGACGGTGTTCACATCGCGGATGGCGCGACCGAGGATCTTGCCGCCGTCTTTCGCGAGCTTCTGGTAGTCGGCGACGACCTTGTCGATGATGGCGTACTTTTTCTCGTCGTCGCAATGTGGGGACATGGTGAGCGACGTGTACGAAACGGGCAGCGCTTTCCTGAGATCCGAGAGCTTCTTTCCGGGATTGCGGTCGAGCATCGCAAGGATTGCGCTCGCGGCGACGATGCCGTCGTCATAGCCAAGCCCGATCGGGTCGCGGAAGAAGAAGTGACCGCTCTTTTCGAAGCCGGCGAGGGCGTTGAGTTCGGTGGTGCGGCGCTTGATGTAGGAGTGGCCGGTTTTCCAGTAATCGACCTTGGCGCCGTTGGCCTTCAACACAGGATCGACCGCGTAGAGGCCGGTCGATTTCACGTCGACGACGAAGGTCGCGTTCTTGTATTGCGCCGAGAGGTCGCGCGCGAGGATGAGGCCGATCTTGTCGGCGAAGATTTCCTCGCCTTCGTCGTCCACGACGCCGCAGCGGTCGCCGTCGCCGTCGAAGCCGAGGGCGATCTCAGCGCCGTGGGCTCTGAGCGCCTTCTGCATGTCGTGCAGCATTTCGGCGTCTTCGGGATTGGCGTTGTAGTTCGGGAAGTTCCAATCGAGCTCGGTGTGCAAAGGGATCACTTCCGCGCCCATGCGCTTCAGCGCTTCTGGGGCGAAGGCGCCGGCGGTGCCGTTGCCGCAGGCGGCGATCACTCTGATCGGGCGCTTCAGCTTCACGCGCTTCGAAATTTCGTCGATGTAGCGCTCGCGGAAATTCTCGATGCGTGTGAGCGTTCCGCCGGGTGCGGATTTGAACTTGCCGCCGAGGACGATGTCTTTGAGCTGGCCCATCTCTTCGGGGCCAAACGTGAGGGGCTTGTTCGCGCCCATCTTCACGCCGGTCCAGCCGTTCTCGTTATGCGAGGCGGTCACCATCGCCACGCACGGACAATCGAGCGCGAATTGCGCGAAGTAGGCGGTGGGCGAAAGCGCGAGCCCGATGTCGAGCACTTCCATGCCCGCCTCGAGCAGACCGAGCATCAGCGCCTGTTTGATCGAGAGCGAATAGCCACGGTAGTCGTGGCCGGTGACGATCTTGGGCGCGACGCCCATTTGACGCACCAGCGTGCCGAGCCCGAGGCCCAGCGCCTGGACGCCCAGGAGGTTGAGTTCCGGCGCTTTGCTTGAGCCGGGCGCGCCGAACCACCAGCGGGCGTCGTATTCCCGAAAGCCCGTCGGCTTCACCAGCGGAACGGTTTCAAAATCGGCGGTGTTCGCCGCGAGGCTCGCGCGCGGTTGAGGCAACATGGGGGTCAGGTCCGGTTGGCGAGGGGTGTGGGCGAAAAGAGGGGAAAACTCAATTGGCCGGCGGCGGTTGGCTGTCCTGCGGGGTGCTGCCTCGAATGGGAGCGCGCGTGGGATAGGCGACAATTCGCACGATCTCGACTCCGTACAGCTGGTCCTGCTGGGTGCTGATGGCGCGAAGCCCGATCGCCGTGGCGCCGGGATCGGCCGGCAGCGCATAACGCAGCACGCCGGCCTGGGGTTGCATGGGCTGGGTGACCCAGACCGGGCTTGTCCCGCCTTGGAGGCTCACAGCGAGCCCCGTCGCTGTGTTCACGGGCTGCGGGCGATAGTGCACCTCGACCGTAACCGCGCCGCCGCGCAGAATCTGAGCGCCTTCGGACCCGACCAACACGCGAACCCCGGGATCGGCGGTGGGCTCGGCCTGGCCGGGCATCACGGCGACGTGCAGCGTCTCGGCCTTGCCCCAGAAATCGCGGCTCACATTGAGGGATTGGTGGGGTCCGTTTTCCGGCGAGTTAAACGCGTCGCGCTCCAGCACCAGCACGCCGCCGCGCACCTCGCCGGCGACGGGTGCGGGCGCGCGCGGCCAGGATTGGGGGCGGACCGAGAGCCCCACCACCGCGAGCGCCGCCAGCGCGACGAGCGGGTAGAACAGCAGGGGGTGGAACAGCCAATTGCGCATGCGCCCGCTTATGCCGGCTCGCGTCCCCCCGGCCAAGCAGGCCTGGCGCCCCCAAACGAAGCCAAAGCCGGCTTGACGGAGCGGCCAGAGCGCGGGAGGCAGGCGTCCATGCCAAATCTCGCCCCCAAAGTCGCGCTGCTGCGTCACGGCCAGAGCCAGTGGAATCTGGAGAACCGCTTCACCGGCTGGGTGGATGTCGATATCACCCCCGAGGGCGAAGCGCAGGCGCGCCGTTCAGGCAAATTGCTCGGCGCGAGCGGCGTGGCGTTCGACAAGATGTACGCGTCGGTGCTGACCCGCGCGATCCGCACCGGCAATATCGCACTCGACGAAGCGGGCTTGGCGTGGCTGCCGGTGGAGAAGCATTGGCGGCTGAACGAGCGCCATTACGGTGCGCTCACCGGGCTCGACAAAGCCGAGACCGCGAAGCTTCACGGCGATGCGCAGGTGAAGGTGTGGCGCCGCTCGTACGATACGCCGCCGCCACCGTTGGCGCCGGGCGGGGAGTACGATTTTTCGCGGGATCGCCGCTATGCGGGCATTGCAGATCTGCCGGCGACGGAATCGCTGAAGACGACTTTGGAGCGGACGCTTCCGTACTGGAACGATGTGATCGCGCCGGATCTGAAGGCGGGGAAGAATCTCATCATCGCAGCGCACGGCAACTCTTTGCGCGCGATTGTGAAGCACCTGTTCAAGGTGCCGGACGATGCGATCGTTGGCGTGGAAATGCCGACGGGCAATCCGTTGCTGATTGAGCTGGATGCGTCGCTGAAGCCGACGAACGCCCGCTATCTCGATGAAGCGCGCGCGGAAAAGCTTCCACCCTTTGCAGCATGATTTGCGGCGAATGACAGACGCCGCGTTCATGTCGCGGGCCTTGGCGCTGTCTGGGGCTATGGCGGGACGGACCGGCGTAAATCCCGCGGTCGGCTGTGTGATCGTGAAAGATGGTGCTGTGATCGCCGAAGCGGCGACGGCGGAGGGTGGGCGCCCACACGCCGAGGAGCAGGCGATTGCACAGGTGGGCGTTGACGGGGCGACGGCCTACGTCACGCTCGAGCCGTGCAACGCGCGCAGCACCAGAAAGCCATCCTGCACCGACCTGCTGATTTCGCATCGCATCGCACGCGTGGTTATAGCCGCGCGCGACCCGCATCCGCTGGCGAACGGCGCGGGGATCGCGCGCATGCGCGATGCCGGGATCGTGGTGGAGGTCGGGTTGATGGAGGCCGAGGCGCGGATGCAGAACGTGCCGTTCTTTGCGCAGTGGGATAGGGCCTAAGCGGCGCTCGATTTTGCTTCTTCTTCGGCGGCGCGGCGGACGCGGTCGTAGAGGGCCATTGAGGTGCGCACGAACGCGGTCTTGGTGAAGTGCGCATCGTAGGTGCGCGCACCGTTGTCGACGAGCTTCTTCGCCAGCTCCGCGTCTTCGAGCACACGACGCAGCGCTTCGCGGAGCGCATTCGGATCGTCCTTCGGCACGAGCAGCGCGTCAACTTCGTTGGTGACGGTGGCGGCGGGGCCTGCGGCGTCAGCGACGACGAGGGGCTTGTGCGCGGCCCAGGCTTCGATGGTGACGTTGCCGAACGGCTCGTAGCGCGAGGGGAAGGCGACCGCGTCGCACGCGGCGAGCAGAGCGGCGCGATCGGTGCGCCAACCGAGGAAGCGGACACGGTCGGCGACGCCAAGCTTTTCGGCGAGTGCTTTCAGATCAGCTTCGAGCGGACCCTCGCCGGCCACCCATGAATAGACGCCCGGCAGGCCCGCTAGCGCTTCGAGCAGCGTGTCGATGCCCTTCTTCCAGTGGAGGCGCGCGAGAGTGAGGATGGCGGGCGCGTCTTCGGGCGTCTCGAGGTCAGCGCGGGGCGTTGGCGGGGCTTGCACCAAATTGGCGTAGGAATTAAGCACGCTGACGCGGTCTTCCGGCACGCCCTGTTCGCGGATGTGGCGCGCAAGATCGCGCGTCATGCCGACATGCCAGCCGCAATTCTTGAAGCGCTCGAGTTTGTAATAGCCGCCGTACCAGCCGACATTGCGCGAGCGCCACGCCTTCGGTGCGAACGTACCGGCGCGGCCCATCCAATAATGGATCACGTCGGGTGCGAATTTTGAGGCAGCGTCCTTGATCGCAGTCTTGGTGGGTTCGCGCCACACCTTGTCGAAGCTCGCGGCGGTGTAGGGCACGTTGACGCGTTGAAACGCGGCGACACGGTTTTCGCTTTCACCGCGCGTGACAACGTGCTGGGCGACGCCCGCCTCCGCCAAAGCGACGACGGCGTCGACCATGATGCTTTCAGCGCCGCCTTCCTTGGCGCCTGCGATCACGTGCATAACGCGCATAACAACGAACTCCGCGGGCCTTCTGGCGAGCCGCTTGAAACCTGAGTAACGAAAACGCGACGATTTCGCAAACCTAACGTGCGGTAATCAGAGGATCGCCTTCTTTCAAAAGGCCATCAAAATAGGCGATTGTGCGTGTGAGCCCATCGCGCAGCTGGATTTTTGGCTCCCAGCTGAGCAGCGCTTTCGCCTTGGTAATATCGGGCTGACGCTGCTTCGGATCGTCACTGGGCAGAGGCTGGCGCACCAGTTTGGATTTAGCGCCGGTCAGCTCGATCACCAGTTCGGCCAGTTCCTTGATGGTGAATTCGGCGGGGTTGCCGAGATTGACAGGCCCGGTGACGTCAGTGGGCGTGTCCATCAATCTGAGGAAGCCTTCGATCAGCTCATCGACGTAGCAGAACGAGCGCGTCTGGGCGCCGTTGCCGTAGATGGTGATGTCTTTGTTTTGCAGCGCTTGCACGATGAAGTTCGACACCACGCGCCCGTCATTTGGGTGCATGCGCGGACCGTAGGTGTTGAAGATCCGCGCGACCTTGATCTCGAGTTTGTGCTGGCGGTGATAGTCGAAGAAGAGGGTCTCAGCGCAGCGCTTGCCTTCGTCGTAGCAGGAGCGCGCGCCGATCGGGTTGACGTTGCCCCAATAATCTTCGGTCTGCGGGTGCTGGTCTGGATCGCCGTAGACCTCGGAGGTCGAGGCCTGGAAGATTTTCGCACGCAAGCGCTTGGCGAGCCCAAGCATGTTGATGGCGCCGTGGACGCTGGTCTTCGTCGTCTGCACCGGATCGTGCTGGTAGTGGATGGGCGATGCCGGGCAGGCGAGATTGTAGATCTCGTCGACTTCCACATAGAGCGGGAAGGTCACGTCGTGGCGCTGGAACTCGAAGTTCGGCTTGTCGAGCAGGTGCGCGACGTTGCGCTTGCGGCCGGTAAACAGATTGTCGATGCACAACACGTCGTCGCCACGCGCGACAAGCCGCTCGCACAGGTGCGAGCCTAAAAAGCCGGACCCGCCGGTGACCAGAATGCGCCGTTCAGACATGGGGCTTGCCCTAGCAAGCTCTGGCCGTTTGCGCCAGTCGGCAAACCGCTATGATGCAACGGGATTTCCTGGAGAGGGCTTCGATGCGTGAGGTGTATTCGCCGAGCAATTCAGTCGAGGCGCACATGTTGGCGCATTTGTTGGATCAGTCCGGCATCAAGGCCCACATTCATGGCGAGGCGCTGCAACTTGCCGCCGGCGACCTCCCCGCTGCTGGATTGGTTCGGCTCATGGTCGAGGACGCGGACTATGAGAAGGCGCGCGCATTGCTGCTCGCGTGGGAGAAGCAGATTGCGCCGAGCGAGGCGGGGGAGGCCTATCGTTGGCGCTTCCCTTTTGTCTCGTCGTTGTGCTCGCTTTTGGTCGGCGTCATTGTTGGCATGGGCGTTGCCAACTTTGCCACATCGATGACGGGCGCTCAGAACGAGTTCGATCGCAACGGCGACGGCAGGACCGATTTGACATACTTCTATCCGCCCAATCGCGATTACGCGATGCGGTCGGAGGGAGACAACAATTTCGACGGTGGCATCGATGAGGTCTTCGTCTTCGATTCCGGCGGCTTGACCGAGCGCCAGCAAGTCGACCAGGATTTCGACGGTCGCCTCGAAACCGTGTCGACCTTCCGTGACGGCGTGTTGTGGTCAACCGAGATCGACAGCGACGACAACAGGGTTGCCGATCACACGTTCGGCTACGAGGACGGCGTGCTCAAGCTGGAGACGATCATCGACCCTGGCGTTGGACGCGTCGCGCGGGTCAACCATTATGTTGGCGGGTTCGTTCAGTACGCCGAGTTCGACGAGAACCGTGACGGTTTCCTAGAAACTGTGCGCACCTACGACCGGTACGGTGGCGTGCTGTCGACCCAGACCAGAACTCGATAACCGCAATTGTCCTAGACGTCGCCGGTCTCGAACCTGAGCGTGACCGTCGTGCGCGCGCCAACGGTGGAGGCGCCGTCGGCAAAGGTGCTGCGGGCGCGGAAGCGTTGCGAGACCTGGCGCGCGGCGTCCGCGAAGCGTGCGTTTCCGCTGATAACGGAGCAGGTGGCGTGAAGATCGGCCTGGACCGTGCAGTCGAGCCGGACGGTGCCGGTGCGTCCGCGTGCTTCGGCGGGATAGTAACGCGCAAGCTCGGGCCCGCTCGGACCGCTGATGAGACGAGGGCGAAGAAAGGCGCGGCCGAAATTGGCGCCGGCGTTGACGTAGCGATCGAAATTGGCGCTGAGCACGACTGAGCCGTAGGACCGCACCGCGCGCTCCATCGTGTCGGTGACGCATTGCGCGCGCACCGCGCCCGAGCCGCTGGTGCATTCGTTACGGGCGGCCGCGTGCAATTGGCGCAGCAGCATCTGCGCGGAGCGATCGTCCTGCATGCCGGCAACCGCGTCCGCAGACGGCAGGGCGGCGGCTGATGCTGCAAAAGACTTCGGTTTTCCTTTGGCGCTCGCAACCGCGTGCGCAGGCTCGGCCTTTGGCGGTGAAAACGCGGCCGCAGGTTGCGCGAGAACCAGTCCAGCGAGCGCAGACACAATGACGTACGTGAGTAACCTAAGCATGACGACCACCCCCCGAGACGCGCGAACTGGAGCATGAGAGCGTGGTCGCTAGCGCCGATGGCGAAAACTAACCGTAGCAGTGGTTGGGCTGCGCGCGAATACGCCAATGAGGCGAGTGGCTTTGCCTGCTGGCGATGGCGGTTTTTGTTATCGCCCAGCGGAAAGGCGGCTACTCCGCCGCCATCGCGGCGGATTTCGCGAGCCGGTCGAACGCCATCAAGTCTCGAACCAGGCCCTCGATGTGGGCGAACGAAATCATGTTGGGGCCGTCGGACGGCGCGTTGTCCGGATCGGGATGCGCTTCCATGAACACGGCCGCCACGCCGATGGCGACGGCCGCGCGCGCCAAGACCGGGACGAATTGGCGCTCGCCACCGCTGGTGTCGCCGCGTCCGCCCGGCTGCTGCACGGAATGGGTTGCGTCGAACACCACGGGCGCGCCGAGCGATTTCAGGATCGGCAGTGCGCGCATGTCGGAGACGAGCGTGTTGTAGCCAAAGCTTGCGCCGCGCTCGCAGGCCATCACGTTCGGATTGCCCGAGCCCGTGATCTTGGCGATCACGTTCTTCATGTCCCAGGGGGCGAGGAATTGCCCCTTCTTCACATTGATCGGCTTGCCGGTGTCGGCGGCGGCGACCAGCAAATCGGTTTGGCGGCACAGGAAGGCCGGGATCTGCAGCACGTCCACGACTTCGGCGACGTCGGCGCAGTGATCGGGGAGGTGCACGTCGGTCAGCACCGGCACGCCGAGCTTGGCGCGGATTTCCTCGAAGATCGGCCCCGCGATAGCAAGGCCTGCGCCGCGCTTAGTGTGAAGGCTCGACCGGTTCGCTTTGTCGTAGCTGGTCTTGTAGATGAAGCCCGCGCCAACGCTTGCGAACACGCCGCGCAGAAACTCCGCCGTTTCCAGCGCGTGCTGGCGGCTTTCGAGCTGGCAGGGGCCGCAGATGAAGGTGAGCGGCAAGTGGTTGCCGATCTCGATCGGGGCCGCTTCGACGCGGGGGATGCGGATCACCGGGGAGGGGCTGGACATGCGCCTAGGACATAAGGCCGTCGGGCCCTGCGCTCAACGGGACTTCCCTCGCTGCGCGCAGCAGGAGAGGAAGGGGCGGGGGGAAATCCTTGAGTTTTGAGCTGCCTCTGTCGGACCCTTGGTTTTACGTCGCCGTCTTGGCGGCGGTGATTGTGATCGGCCTGGCCAAGGGCGGGTTTGCTGGCCTCGGGGTGTTGGCGGTGCCGATCCTGTCCCTGGTGATGCCCCCAACGCAGGCTGCCGCGATCACGCTGCCGGTGCTGATCTCGCAGGACGCGGTCAGCGTATGGGTGTTTCGCGGGCTCTGGGACCTTCGGCTTGTGGGCGTGCTGCTTTCGGGCGCGATCGTTGGAGTCTGGCTCGGCTACGCCCTCGCAGCTTCGGTGTCGCAAGCCGGCGTTGAGCTGGCGGTGGGTGCGGTCTCAGCGGTGTTCGGGGCGCAGCGGCTGTGGCTCGAGCGGAGCGGCAAAGCGCAGCCGATGCCGAAATCGCCGACGTGGCTCGGCGTTGGGTTCGGCCTGTTCGCGGGCTTCACCAGCCAGATCGCCCACGCGGGCGGCCCGCCGGTGCAGATGTTTCTGATGCCGCGTCAGACGCGCGATGCGTTTCTCGGCACGTCGACCTTGTTCTTCGCTGCGATCAATTTGATCAAGGTGCCGGCTTACATCGCACTCGGGCAATTCACCCGCGAGAATTTGCTGGTCGCTGGCGCGATGCTGCCGATCACGGTGGGATTCACCTTGCTCGGCGCAAAGCTGGCGCGTGGGCTTGCGGGACCTGCGTTCTACCGCATTGTCTATGTGCTGATGGTGCTGTTGGGACTGAAGCTGGTGTGGGACGGCGCCAGCGGTTGATGGGCGAACTACACGACAGGCGCGCGTTCTTGCGCGGCTTGCGCCAAAAGCCACTCGCGGAAAGTCACCACAGCGGCGCGCTCATTGCGCCGAAGCGGCGACACCACCCAATAGGAGAAGTCGTCGTCGATGGTGAGGTCGAACGGGTAGACCAGCCGCCCGCCCCGCACTTCATCGATCGCTAGCCAATGCCGCGCGAGTGCTACGCCGTCGCCTTGCATCGCCGAGCGCAGCAATAGGCTCGCGTCGTCGTAGGACGGACCCGTTTGCGGCTCCGACCAATCGAGCCCTGAGGCCTTGAACCAGCGCGCCCAAGGCGTCCACGGATTGCGCAACAAGGTTGCGCGCTGAAGGTCCTGGGGCGTCTTGAGCCCAATGCGGTCGCGATAGGCAGGCGTGCAAACGGGCGAAAGGGCCTCGTCGAACATCTTGGCCGCGGAAACGCCCGGCCAGCCGCCGCGGCCCAGTCGAATGCCCAAATCGTTGCCATCGGTCTTGAAGTCCGCGAGCGCTTCGGCGACGCGGACTTCCACCACCACGTCGGGGTGCGCTTCGCGAAATTGCGCCAGCCGCGCCAGAAGCCACGTGCCGGCGAGGCTTGGAACGGTGGAAACCACGACCCGGTTGTCGGACTTGCCGGTGGGGACTTTGCGCGTGGCGAAGGCTTGCTCCAGCAGCGACAGACCTTGGCGCACCTGGTTGTGCAGCTGCGCGCCTTCGTTGGTCAGCTGCATGGAATTTCCGACTCGCCGAAAGAGGGGTTGGCCCTGGCGCTCCTCCAATTCGCGGATGCGGTGGCTAACCGCGCCATGGGTCAAACCGAGCTCTTCGGCGGCCTTGGAGTAGGACTGAAGCCGGCCCGCGGCGACGAACGCTCTCAGCGTTTGCAAAGATGGCAAAGAAGACATCGAACCCTGGCCCCAAGCACTTATTTTCACACGACTTTTTATGTCGGTCAGATGTGAAATCCGCTCACAACCAAGTCGTAGAGAGCTCGTTCGGATTCAAGGGGTGCGGCTCCTATTTCGGTCTTGCGCCGGTGAATTCCTCCCCCAGCCGGCAACAGTTTGGAGCAGGCCATGAACAACCAATTTGATCACCTCGAAACCCTCGCAGCGCCGCTGTTCTTGAAGGGATCGCTGTTCGGGATCGCCGCCGCGATCGTGCTGACGATCTTCCTTCCGGTCCTCACCGTCGGCGCTGGCATCGTCGGCTAATTTTTCAAAATCACAGGAGATTTCCCATGTATGTCCGTGAACTCGAGCAAGGCTCCGCCCACACCCGTTTCATCGCCAACATCATCGTCGCCTTCGCGCTCGTAGCCATCCCGGTGGTGCCGGCGCTGGCGGTTCTGGTCCACGCCATCGGCTGAGCTCATGCCCATCAGCCGAGCCCCTGCGGGGTCGCCCTGACAAGGCGGCCCCGCTTTGCGTTTGAGACCGGCGCGTGCGAACCAAGCGCCATGAATTTCGCCCTCGACCCAAAGGCCGCTATTGCCGCGGCGCAGGAAACCATCCGCGCGGAAGGCGCAGCGTTGGAGCAATTGGCGCTCGCGCTGGGCGGGTCGTTGCAAGAGCCGTTTGTCCGCGCCGCGCAAGCCCTCGCCGACGCGCGGGGACGCGCCATCGTGTCCGGCATGGGCAAGTCGGGTCACATCGCACGGAAGATCGCGGCGACGTTGGCGTCCACCGGCCGGCCCGCGCAATTCGTGCATCCGGCCGAAGCCAGCCACGGCGATCTCGGCATGATCACCGAGGCCGATTGCGTGCTGGCGATCTCGCGCTCGGGTGAAACCGGCGAGCTATCGGATTTGATTTATCACTGCCGCCGCATCGGCGCGCCGTTGATCGGGATGACGTTCGGCGCCGCCTCTACGCTCGCAAAAGCGAGCGATATTCTGCTGCTGTTGCCGGATTGCGGGGAGGCCCACGAAGACGCGCCGGCGCCGACGACTTCGACCACCATGTGCCTGGCGCTTGGGGATGCGTTGGCGATCGCGCTGTTGAAGGCGCGGGGTTTCACCGCGGACCATTTCGGCGCGATCCATCCCGGTGGAAAATTGGGCGCTACGCTGATGCGCGTGCGGGATCTGATGCGCGTGGGCGAGGGCGATCCGCTGGTGGCGCCTGACCTCTCCGTGCCGGAAACGCTGAAGGCGATGAGCCGGGACAGCATCGGCGCAGCGGGCGTGGTGGAGAACGGCAAGCTGATCGGGATTATCACGGACGGGGATCTGCGCCGGCGGCTGACGCCCGAGATGTTCCAGCACGATGCGCGCGCGCTGATGACCGCAAACCCCATCACCATCGCGCCGGACGCGCCGATCGCGGACGCCATCGCCATCATGAACGCCAAGCGCATCACCATCCTGTTTGCGGTGGCCGATGGCGCGCCGGTGGGCGTGGTACATATGCACGACCTGCTTGCGGCGGGCATCCGCTGAGCCCACAGAAGTTGACGCGCGGTCGCCCAAGCGGGTTCGCTTGGTCTTGACTTGCTGCGACCAGCGGCGCCACATGCAAGCCGGACTAACCGGTCGAGGCGATTTCGACCGCGCGCCCGTTTGTGTGGGGCGCCCGGCTCTCTTCTTCCACGAAAGTCCAAGCTATCCGCCCGCGCGCACTGGGACGCGCGGCGCAATGGCAAAGGTCGAGGAGTGCGGCGATGGCGACGGGCACCGTCAAATGGTTCAACATGGCCAAGGGCTATGGGTTCATTGCGCCCGATGAAGGCGGGAATGACGTTTTCGTTCACGTGAGCGCGGTGGAGCGTTCGGGCCTCACGGGGCTGCGTGAAGGACAGGCGGTTTCGTTCGATGTCGAAACCGATCCGCGCAAGGGCAAGCCCTCCGCGGTGAACATCAAGCCGGTCTGACATCAAAGGCGCAGAATGGGTCGGCGAAGCGCGGCTGCTCCCCGGGAGCGGCCGCGATATGCGTGCTTGTAAGGATACGCCATGACGATCGCTGACAAGTTGCCGACGATTTCCGACAAGGAAATCGAAACGCTGCGCGACAACGCCTTACGGCTGCAGGCCTCCGGCGACGCGAAGCAGAAATCCGCCGCTTCCGATCTGTTGCCGCTGATCGAAGCGGAATTGTCGGAACGCGCTGCGCGCAAGCCGCCCCCGGTTGCGAAGACACGTGCGCCCGCCAAGAAAGCGGCGAAGAAACCCAAACAGGACTGACGTTGGGCTGCTTGATGGAGCGCGCGCGGACGCGATCGCTCTGGCGGCCTCGAAGGAGATTCCCATGACGGCTCCGTTCCGGCTCTATGGCGCAGCGCTCTCGCCTTACGCGGCGAAGGTTCGGTCGTACCTGAAATTCAAGGGGCTCGAGTTCGAGTGGCTGGAGCGCACCCAGGCGCGGCAGGCGGAGTTTTCGCGTTACGCCAAGCTGCCGCTGTCGCCGGTGCTGGTGGACGCCGAGGAGACGGCGCTGCAGGACAGCACGCCGACGATCGAGGCGATCGAGCGCCAATATGCAGAGCCGGCGATCACGCCGAATGATCCGGGGCTCGCCTTCCTCGCAGCGCTGTTTGAGGACTATGCCGACGAATGGCTCAACAAAGTGATGTTCCACTATCGCTGGAGCTACCCTGACGATCAGGCGAGCGCCGCCAAGCGCACCGTCGATATGCTGTTCGAGGGCGTGGAGGCGCCGGACGGCGTCGAAGACGCGATCCGCGCGCGGATGATCGGGCGTTTGCATCATGTCGGATCGTCGACGGAGACGGCGCCGGCAATCGAGGGTTCGTTCACGCGGCTCGTCGGACTTTTGAACGAAGCGCTGGCGTCACGCCCGTATCTGTTTGGCGGTCGGCCGACCTTGGCGGATTTCGGCCTCGCGGGTCAGCTCAAGCAATTGCTTTCCGATCCCACGCCCGGCGCGCTGTTGCGTGCGCAGGGGTCGCGTGTGGTGGCATGGATTGAGCGCATGGACGCGCCGAAGGTTGAAGGCGAGTTCGCGAGCTTTGCGGTGCTGAAGGGCGATTTCGCCGACCTGCTACGTGGGGAGATCGCCGGCGCTTATCTGATCTGGATGTCGGCCAACGCGCAGGCGGTGCGCGAGGATGCGCCGGGCGTGGCGGTCGAAATCGGCAGCGTGACCTTCACGCAGAAGCCCCAGCGTTACGCGGCGAAGGCGTTCGCCGAGATCCGTCGCAAGCGCGCGCTGACCGACAGCGAGGCGTTGACGGCGCTGTTGGGCGAAACTGGGTGCGATGCGTTCCTCGAACCTCCGACGGGCGCGCAGGACGCTGATGAGGCGGATGGGCCGGATGCGGACGACGAGGACGAGGGCGACGAGGAATAATCAGCGCAGGCGGGCCGTGCGTCCGTTGACGCCGATGCGTCGGCTGGCGAGTGCGACCGCAACGAGCACGGCGCCAACGCCGAGAAGCGACATGATGCGCACGATCCCGTTGAGCTGCGCCATGTCGATCAGGAACACTTTGACGGTGACGCCCAGCAGCAGCGCCAGGCCCGTCCAGCGCAGCACAGCGTCACGCCGCCAGGCGCCCCAGGCCAGCACGCCTGCGCCAAAGAGGGCCCAGGTCGCGGAATAAACCCACATCTCCATGCTGGCTTCGTTTTCGGTCGCCATGTCGGGACCGTGGAAACCACGGCGAACCACCAGCATCAAAGCGGCGAACAGGTGCATGGCGGCGGTGATGCGCGCTGCGTTGGGAAACAACGGATCGCGGCGGATGATCGGCATACGCGCGAGCGCCAGGCAGAGCGCGGGTGCGCCGACGTAGCAGGCAAGGCCGAGCACCCACGCCGCTGTGCTCTCCAGCTGCGCGGGCCAAAACCCGCGCCACGGATTGAACATCGCCCAAAGGCCGAAGGCGCTGTAGGCGAGGGCGGGCCAGATCGCGACGGACCAGATCGCAGCGAGATCGAGCGAGAGCGCGCGCAAAGTGTCGCGATGCGCGAAGCGAACCGTGAGTGCGACGCCGCCGACCAAAAAAGCGAGCGGCCACACCGCGTAGAGCAAGCCTTCCGCTCCCCGCATGGGCGTCAGATCGTCCATGAGCGCGCCATGGAAAATCCAGCGGATGAGCAGAAAACCGAAGCCGAGCGCGTACAGAGAAGCGGCGCTTGCCGTGACGAAACAGCAGTTCGGCGTGCGTTTGGGCAGCGCCATGCCGATCAGCAGCGAGAGTGTCGCGGCTGGCGCGTGCGCAAAGGTGGCGAGACCGGTGGCGAACGCGTCGGTTTGCGCGGTGTTGTGATCTCCCCACCACGCATTGCGGGTCAGCATCAGGAAATAGGCGCTCGCCAGCACGGCGATAACGGCGACAATGCCCAGGATACGGCTGAGGTCCTGGGTGAAGGGCCGTATTGCGGCGCTGGGAAGCTGCGCGCGATAGCGCGACCAATAGCCGAGGGCGCACGCGCCGATCAGGGCTGCTAGCCCGTAGCTGTCGCCTTCCAGCAAGCCGACGGCGCCGTCGCGCAAATCAGCGCCATGGAACGCGCGCCTTACCTCAAGTACGGCCCAGCACACGGCGAACAACGCGCCGGCGCCGGCGTAGAGGCGCGCTGGCGCAACTGCGCGCCCATAGAGTTGGTTCGCCGCGAAAAACGCGAGCGCGGCAGGGGCAGCGAACGCGATGATATGGGCGTTGAAGAGCGGCGCGCCGGGGATGTGGGCGGGCGCTGCGCCCCACCAGGGATTGAACACAAGGATGGATGTGAACGCGCCGTAGCCTAAGCCCGCCGCCATCAGCACGTGACCACGCCAGCGTGCGATGAAGCCAGCGGTGCGACCGCGGTGCGGCAAGGTGAAATAGCCCGCGATGATGAGGCAAAGCGCGCGCAGCGCGTCTTCGGTGAAGAAATCGAGTCGCGTTGGTCCGGAGGCCAGGTAGCGCAAGCCGAGGAAGAGCGCCGCAAGCGCAGTGATAATTGCGGCGCCTTCCAACGCTTCGGCTGCTTGCGCGCGCGGCTCGCGGCGGCGCACCAGCCAACCCGCGCCGGCTTCAGCTGCTGCGGCAACAACCAACACCGCGATCACGCGCCGGATTGGGAACTCGCCGGACCAGGCCGAACCTGCGAACGCGGGCGAGAAAATGTGCGCCAGCGATACGAGTGTGGCGAACATCGCCGCCATCGTTGCGGCGGGCCATCCGCGTCGAAGCGCGAGTGCGGCGAAGGCGAGAGCGGCCAGAGCATCGGCGGCGGGAAGGAATTCCATTGGCGCCAGCGATTCCAGCGCGAAGAGAAAGGCCAGAGCGCCTGCGCCGGCCCAAAAATCCACGGCCCGATCTTGTGTTGGATCGCGCGCGCTGGTGGCGACGTGCTGCGCGATGGCAAAGAGCAGGACCGCGCCGACGAGCAGAGGCCCCCACACGCTTGGGGCTTCGAACACCGGCTGTGCCGTCGCGCCGATGGCGAGGAGGGCGAGGGCGCCGAACGCGCCAAATGCGCTGACGACAATGCTTTTGCTGCGCTGGCTGGCGGCGAGCGCCGACAGCGCGACGACGCCAGCGGCGGCGATGGTCCAGGGATAGAAGTCCGTCAGCAACAGCGGTGCGCGCGACGCGCGCGCGAACGCGAGCGCCCCAACCGCAAGCGCTGTAATCGCAGTTGGAACAACGGCAGGGCGGGCGGCGCCCTCGCGCACGGCGAGCGCTGCGAGCGCGACCAGGAAGATCGCGGCGATGGAGGGGCCCGCAACGGATTGCGACGCGTTGCTGGCGCTAACGTCCCACACCAAAACGGTCAGAATGGCGCTGACGCCGATGCCAAGCGTCGGCAGGAAGGCGTGCACGCCGGGCCACGCCAACGCGCTTTGTTCGTCGTTCGCGGATTCCGGTGGGCGCACGCTGAGCGCGGTGGCGCCCACGGCGGCGATGGCGAGCATCGCGAGCGCGCGCGTGGTCGCGCCATCCGCAAGCAGCAGCGCGTACCAGACGTAAGCCCCGAGCGTTATGGTGGCGGCGACCCAGCCCCACCGCCGCAGCGCGCTCACAACAAAGCCGGAAATACAGACGGCGCCGAGATAAAGCGCGAGTGCGGCGGGCGGCCAGGCGCCGAGCGTCGCGAGCTGCGGCGCGATCAAGGCGGCGGCGATGGCGATAGCGCCGAGCGCTTGGCCGTGCACGAAGGAGAGCCCGAGCAGGATGGCGGCGCAGAGTGCAAGCGCGAGCGCTGCGAGCGGCCAGTCGATGAAATGATAGATGCCGTGCGCGCCCCACGCTGCTGCATAGAGCGTCGATGCGCCGGCGCCTGCAAGCAGAGCGGCGACGAGGGGATGACCGTAAGGCTTTCGCTCAGCGAGACTACGCACCCATTCGCTCGCGCCGATGAGCGCCGCGCCGAGCAGAAGCGCCGCACCGAGGCGGAGCGGCGGCGTGAAGAAGCTCTGTTGCACGAGGAGCGCGCCGCCGACGGCGAAGAGCACCGCGGCAATCCAGGCGAACGCGTTTTCGGTGATCCATTTCTCGAGTTGGCGCGAGCGCGGCTTGCGCGGCGATTTCACCGTCCGCTTCGGCTCTTCGGCGGGAACGATTTCGGTGAGGAGCAGCTCGGCTGGTTCTTCGTCGGGAACGGGAGCTGCAGGTTCAGCCGGCGCGGGAGCGGCCTCGACGACGTCGGTCAGAAGCAGTTCCGGAAGCTGCTCGTTTGCGGGTTGCGGCGTCCATTGCGCCTCCTCACCGTCGAGGCGGCGGCGAAGCGCAGCAAACTCGCGCTTCAGCCCTTCAAGCTCGCGCTGGAGGGTGATGATGCGGCCCGATTGGATCCACACCCAAACCAGCAAGCCGATGGGAAGCAGCCATTCTAGCGCCATTACCCCTCGTTTCCGCGCGGAAACTCGACGACCGCGCGGGTGAAGGCAAGAATTTAGTTAATGGAGCGGGCGTGCGGAATGCGCATTCTCAGAGCGCTGATGCGCATTCGGCGCGAAAATCGTAGAGGTTGCCGACTTCGGCGACGCAATCGGGCCAATTGCCGGTATCGCGCCAATACCGTGCGAGACCTAATCGCGCGCACAATCGTACAAAATCGCGTTCCAGGCGAAGTCCACGCGTTACGTCGAGGAACAGGAGCGCGGTTTCGTAGCCGAGATGGGGACGCACGGCCTGCAACGCGCTGGCGCGCCATGCGTCGACATTGTCGAGCGCCTCTTCGAAGATTCCGAGCGCGGGAAGGGTGAAGCCAAGCGCAGAGAGAGCGACCGCCAGATCGAGGGCGGCGGAGGGCTCTTTCTCGGCCATGGTCGCAAAATCCTCGCCGAGCTTCATGAAAGCTTCCGGCGAGGGCGCAGCCATCACGTCCTGCATCATCTGCCCGGCGCGATAGGCGGGGGAATCCACAATCTCGGGCAACAGCCGCGCGCTGTCTTCGCGCAGCGTATTGGCGCGCGCGAAATCGCCATCGAGCAGCGCGGTGTTGAGGCGCATATACCAGAGGAAGACATTGTCGGGCGCGCGTTGGGCCGCTTCATCCAGGATTTTGCGTCCGTCAGCGCGGGAATCCTTGGACCAGATATTGTAGCCGTGGAACGCGGCGAACATTGGATCGAGCGGATCGAGCGCGTAAGCCTGCGCCTGCTGTTCGCAACCCGCCGCGACGCGGCCGGTCGAGATCAGGAATTGGCCATAGCGAAACAACAGCAGGGGATGGTTGGGCTCGACATCGAGCGCGCGTTCGATCAGTCGTTCGCGCTCGCGCCAGCGTCCAAACTCGCTCTCGAGTGTCGCGAGCACGGCGTAAGCCTCGCCGACGGTGGGGTCGATGCCAAGCGCGCGCTGCGCGGCGTCGCGGGCGTCTTCGAGAAGGCGCGCACGATCGGAGCGCGAGAGCCGCAACACTTCGAGGCGCGCAGCGGCAAGGCCTGACCAGGCGCGGGCGAATTGCGGCGCATCGCGGACGGTGGCGTCGAGCATTTCAGCTGCGATCTCGATGCGCGTCGGCACGCCTGATTTCAGATGTTCGCGCGCTTGCAGGTAGCCGTCGAAGGTCGCTGCGTTGAGGCGGGGCCCGGGCGTTCGGCGCGCTTCAGTCATGGCCAGTGTCAGCGCGTTGGCGACTTCGACGGCGATTTCCTCCTGTAGCGCGATGGCGTCGGCGAGGTCGCGATCGTAGCGTTCCGACCAGAGCACGAAGCCGGTATCGGCCTCGCTAAGCTGGGTCGAGACGCGCACACGGTCACCGGTGCGCCGCACTGAGCCGTCGAGAACGTGCGTTGCCGACAGCGCTTTTGCCGCCTTCTGTTTGTCCTTGCCGCGAAAGGCGAAGCTCGAGGTGGAGCCGATGACCTTGAGGCCCTTGGCGCGCGAGACGGTGTAGAGGATCTCTTCCGACAGGCCGTCGGTGAAGAACCCGGCCTCGCGATCACGCGAGAGATTGTCAAACGCAAGGACAGCGAGAACAGGCTGAGCCGCCGGAGGCGGCGGGGGCGCTGCAACGTTGCGAACCGGTTCGATGGAATAGACGTTCATCGTCTCGCGCATCTTCGCGAGGCGGATGCGACCGCGTGACGAAAGGCGGCCGGCGAGGTCGCCGTGCACGGAATCGCGCACGATCTCGGAAACCAGAATGCCTCCGAGAGCTGCGGCGGCCTGCAGCCGGGCGGCGATGTTGACGCCGTGCCCCAAAAGATCGCCGTTGGCGGCGATGACGCATTCGCCGAGATGCACCCCGAAGCGAAGCGTCAATTGCGTTTCCGCTTCGATCAGCGCGATGGCCGCGGCGAGCGCGTCGGAGGCGGAGGGAAACTCCAGCATCATGCCGTCGCCGGCGGTGGAGAAGATGCGGCCCGAATATTGATCGGCGATGGCGTTGGCGCGGGCGCGGAGCGCGCCCACCAGTTCGGCGGCCAGTTCCTGGTCGCGCTCGGTCAGGGCCGAATAACCGGCTATGTCAGCCGACACGATCGCGGCGAGCTTGCGGGGCTTGCGGGCCGGAGGCATCCGCGCGTCCTAGCACAGCTCCACGCGAACCGCCTCCCGCCTCTCGTATGTGGGTGCGCACTGCAGGGATGCGCCGTTCGCGCAGGTTTACGCCGCGGATTGGACCGAACTTGGGGCGGCGCCATTTGGGCCCGAAGCCAGCTCGTGAACGTTGGCGGGCACGAGCAGCGTGAAGACGGTTCCGCTTGCAGTGCTCTCCGCTTCGATCCGCCCGCCCAGCAGGTTGGCGAGCTTCAACGCGATGGCGGGTCCAAGATCGGCGCCATCGCGGCGGAAGGTCGAACTGGTCTTGGGTTCCGCAAACGGTTCGAACAGCCGCGCCAATTGGTCTTCGCTCAGCGGCGGGCCATCGTCGCGGACTTCAAAATGGAGGTGCGCGCGCCCAGCGACGGTGACGCGCCGCGCGGTAAGCGCGACGGTGCCGTTCTCCGTGGCCTCGCAGGCGTGGACCAGGAGGTTGGTGAGCGCCTGGCGCAAGCGCTGTTCGTCGGTGTAAGCCGTTGAAAGCGTTGCGGCGATGTCGACGACGAAGGCGTTGCCCCGATGGCGCGCAATCGGACGCGCGGCCGCAATCGCAGCGTTGAGCATCTCTTCCACAGGAAAGGATTGCGGCATCATTTCGAGCCGTCCCGCCTCGATCTTGGACAGATCGAAGATCTCGTTGACGAGGGCGAGCAGGTGCTGGGCGGCGGTGCGAATGTTGTGGAGATCGGCGTGCGAGCGGGTGATCCCGGCCGCCGACAGGTCTTCTTCGATCAGTTCAGCATAACCGATCACGTCGCTGAGCGGTGTTCTCAGTTCGTGACTGATATTGGCGAGGAAGGCGGATTTCATCCGATTGGCGCCGGTCGCCGCCTGCCGCGCGAGTTCAGTATCCCGTTCCCGCAATGCGCTGAGGCGAAGGCGCTGGACCAGAGAATTGTAGGAGCGCGTCAGCAAACCAATCTCGTCGTGTACGCCGGCGTCTGCATAAGGGGAGAGGGCCACGTCCTGGGTGTTGAAATGCTGCTCGAGGCGAACCACACGAGAGATCACGACGCGGTCGATCACGATCCAGAGCGCTGCAATCGCCAACGCCGACATCAGCACGAACAGCGTCAGCGCCAAGCCAATCGAGTTCGCGCCGAGAGCGGCGATCTCGCGTTGACGCTCCACCAGCACAGCGCCCGCAAGAGCATCGTCGCCGCCGCGGAGCGCGATCAACGTGTAAAGCGTCGTGGGGTTCTGCCAGCTCTGGGTTGCGGCGTCGCCGAAATCCTGCAGCCGCTCCGCGATCGAAGGCGGGGCATCTGCGGTGTTCACAAATTGCACCGTCGATTGGACTTGCTGGGCCAGCGCATCCTGGTGGAGCCGCTTGCCCATGATGACGAGGCCATGGGGTTGGCCGACGGCTGTCGTGCGTGTTGCTGGGGCGGCGGCAAACAGAATTGGACTGCGACCTGACCAGACCACCCCGTGAGAGGCGAGGCTGCGGCGACGTGAAATCGTGCGCGCCTCGCGCAGTAGCAGGCCCGCGTCTTCGGCGAACGGTGCGGCCCGCCCATCCAGACCCACGCCGCGCGACCACAGGATGCGGCCTCGATCGTCTGCAAACACCACGACGTCGACGCCGTAGGCGACGAACCAGTCGTCGGTGAAGTTCTCTGCGATGTAGCCGGGCTTGTGTCCGCCGATGTAGGCGTAGGTGTCGTCCCAGCGCGCATAGTCTAGCGCGCGCGCCTCCAGGTCGCGGCTCACACCCTTCAGATTTGCTTCGACGCGCGCGCGGTCGCGCGCCTGGGTTTGCGCTTCCAGGCGCACAAAACCGGGTCGCACCGCTTGCTCCAGGATCGCCCAGGCGCCGACGAACAGCGCCAAAAAAATCCCGAGCAGCGCCGCAGCTGTTTTTACCTTGATCGGCATGAGCGCGGCGATAGTCGCGCACAATGGCTAAAAAGGCCGCGCGTGAACGCGGTTAATGCGCCGCTAACCGCAGCGGCAAGCGGGCTAGGCCGCAGGGCATAATTTCGCAGTGGGCATGAAAAAATCGGCGCGCGGGGGATACGCGCGCCGATGAGGCAAATGGGGGGAGGATTATGTCTCGCCGCGCGGACGGCTCGCGGGGGGGAGGGGAGGGTGGCCCGCGCGGCGAGGGGAAGCCTGCCGTTAGGCGGCTTCAGTTTTGTCGTTGGCGGCGTCGACCACTTTCGGCTTCGCCTTGGCGGCGCCGGTGATCTCGATCTTGCGGGGCTTCAACACTTCCGGAAGCTCGCGCACGAGTTCGATGGTCAACAGGCCATTTTCCAGTTTGGCGCCGGCGACGCGGACATGGTCCGTTAGGCCAAACCGGCGTTCAAAATTGCGCTCGGCGATGCCGCGATGCAGGAAATGCCGGGCCTCGTCGGTCGGCGGCTTGGCGCCGGTCACAGTGAGCGAATTTTGTTTGTATTCGATGGTCAGATCATCGAGCGAGAAACCCGCGACCGCCAATTCGATGCGGAAGACGTCGTCGCTGGTCTGTTCGATGTTGAACGGGGGATAGCCCGTGGCGCCGTCAAGACGCGCGGCCTGATCCATCAGGCTGGCGATGCGGTCGAAGCCGACGAGCGTGCGATAAAGCGGATTGAGTTCGTTGTTAGCCATGTATGTCCTCCTTCAAGCGACATCATCGCCCCTGAGTGCTGGGGCCTGCTGGCGGATGTGAGAGACCCCCGAAGGCGGCCGAAACACCCGCTGCGCGACCTCGGCTGAGCGCCGCGCTCCCAGGAGATGGGATCGGTTATGGGGTGTTCAAGAGGCGCCTGCCGCGCTCGTTTTGACAAAATTCATGCGCTCGGTTTACCGCCATCAACCATGGGCCCATCTGCTCTTACCCGCCGCTCCGCGCTCGCTCTCGCCGCCAGCTTGGCCGCCTGTGGCAGGGAGGCGGCAGACGAACGGGCGCCACAGGTTGGCTCGCTGGAATGGGCGATCGCAGGCCCCTGGCGCTTTGACGCCGATCGCGATGAGTGGCGCCATCCGCTGGAGACGCTCGAATTCTGGGGCGTCGCGCCGCGCCTCACCGTGCTTCAGATCCTGCCTGGGCGTGGTTGGTACACCGCTATCCTGGCGCCCTATCTGGCCCGCGGCGGGGGCAAATTGATCGCCGCCGGTTTTGACCCGTTGTCTCGCTCAATCGCACAACGCGAAACGCAAGCCGACTTCGCGGCGCGCTTCATGCGCGATCCGCAGCGGTTCGGGCGCATCGAACTCACAGTTGTTTCCGCTTCGGCCGCGCTGGCGCCGGCCGGCAGCGTCGATCTCGCGATCCTGGACAACAACGTTCACACGCTGATGGCCGAAGGCATCGCAGAGCGCGTCTTTCGCGCGGTGCTGACGGCGCTGAAGCCAGGCGGTTCGTTTGGCATCGAACAGCACCGCGCCGCCTCGACCGGCCTGCAGGATCCACTGGCCGGTTCCGGCTATGTGCAAGAAGCGTATGTGAAGTCGCTGGCGCATGAGGCGGGCTTCGAATTCACCGCGGCAAGCGACATCAACGCCAACCCGCGCGACACGCGCGATCATCCCTTCGGCGTATGGACGCTGCCGCCGGTGCTGCGCACCTCGCCCTTGGGGCAACCCGACAATCCTGACTTTGACACCCGTCCCTATGCTGAGATCGGAGAAAGCGATCGCATGACGCTCAAGTTCCGTAAGCCTGTGGGAGCCTGACGCCGGCGTCACTCTTGCGGGCGGGCGGCGTCTGGTGTGTAAGGAAGCCGTTATCCAAGGAGGACACGATGACGTCTGTCAGCGATATCGCGAAGCGCTTCTCGGACGGGGGCGTCACCGTAGCCGGCAAGAAGGTGAAGTTCGATTTCGGCGACGACGGAAAGGTCTTCCTGGACGGCACAGCCAACAAGGTCAGCCAAGACGACGCGGCCGCTGACACCACCATCAAGATCAAGCTGGACGACTTCCTGGCCATGGCCGAGGGCAAGCTCGATCCGACCGCTGCATTCATGCAGGGCAAGCTCCGCGTCGAAGGCGACATGGGCGTGGCGATGCAGCTGCAAAGCGTCATGGCCAAGTTGAGGAACTGAGCGAACAAGATGTTCGTCCGCGTCCCTGGCAATGAAGGCCCGGAGGGCGCGGAGGAGCATTGGCTCGAGGGCAGAGGCGGGGTGCGCCTTCGGGTGCTGACGGCGCCGGCAAACACAGCGCACGCGCGCGGCACGGTGCTGGTGCTGCCGGGGCGTACCGAATTCATCGAAAAATATTTTGAAGTGCTGCGCGAACTGCAGGCGCGCGGCTTTGCCGTGTTCTGCATCGATTGGCGAGGGCAGGGTCTATCGGGACGCGAAGTGCAGAACCCGCTCAAGGGTCACTTCGCCAGCTTCGATGATCCGGTGAATGACCTCGCCACCGCGTTGCGCATGCTGAATGCGAAACTTCCCCGCCCGCACATTGCGTTGTCGCACTCGATGGGCGGCGCGATCACGCTTCGCGCGCTGCAGACGCGCAGGATCGATGCGGACGCGGCGGCCTTCGTGGCTCCGATGTGGGGCATCGCCAATCTGGGCGAGTTCGCCAAATGGTACGCCCGCTTCATGACCTCGATCGGCGCGGGCGCTCAGTTCGCGCCGGGCGTTGAGACCAAGTGGCGGCGCGAGAATTTCAAGCGCAACCCCGTGACGCACGACAAGGAACGCCACGCGCGCTGCCAGGGTCTGATCGCGGAAGAGCCAGCGCTGGCGCTTGCGGGCCCCACACTCGGCTGGGTGGCGGCAGCGGCCGATTGCATCGAAGGCTTTGTCGCCCCGAGTGCGCTTGCGCATCTGAAGCAGCCAATCCTGGTGGCGACTGCAGGTCACGAACAGCTCGTGGACAATAAGAGTCACGACGCAATCGCAGCACTTCTCGGCGATTGCCGGCACATCACTGTGCCGGGCTCAAAGCACGAAATTCTGATGGAGCGCGATGAATTCCGCGCGCAATTCTATGAAGCGTTCGACGTGCTGACCGATCAGGTCGCCCCGCGGAATGCCGGTGTTGCAGTTTAGCATCGCGCTTGCCGCGCTCATGTGCGCGGCGTGCGTCAGCGCCGAACCGAACTCCCTACGCACCCTCGACGGCCGTGCTCTGACACCGGCTGCCGTCGATGCAACGGTGCGTCAGCTGATGCAGGCTAACGACGTAAAGGGACTCGCTCTTGGACTGATCCACGATGGCCGCGTCGTCTATGTCCAGGCCTACGGCATGCGCGACGTCGAGAACGCTCTGCCGCTCGAGACGAATACGATCATGTACGGCGCGTCGCTGACCAAGGGCGCATTCGCCTATATAGTCATGCAGCTCGTGGACGAAGGGCGCCTCGATCTCGACCGTTCGATCGCAGACTACCTGCCCAAGCCGCTCCCGGACTACGAGGACTATGCCGATCTTCGCGGTGACGAGCGCTGGCGCAGGCTGACCCCGCGCATGCTGCTCTCGCACACGAGCGGCTTTCCCAATCTGCGGGTGCTCGAAGACGATCAAAAACTGCGCCTGCGCCGTGAGCCCGGCGCGCGTTTCGGCTATTCGAACGAAGGCATCTATCTGCTGCAAGTGGTTCTTGAGGAGGGTCTTCGTCTCGATGTGAACGCGGAAATGCAGCGTCGGGTGTTCGATCGCTTCGGCATGACCCGCACCAGCATGCAGTGGCGCGACGATTTCGCGGGCAACCTTACCCAAGGGTACGGCCTAGACGGCGCCATGGAGCCGCACGACCGGCGCGACAATGTGAGCGCCGCGGGCTCGATGGACACCACGATAACGGACTGGTCGGCGTTCCTGGCCGGGGCAGTGCGGGGCGAGGGCGTCAGTGCTGCGGCGTTTTCCGAGATGACGCGCCGCCAGGTGGTGATCCAGTCTGCAACCCAATTCCCGACGCTCACCGAAGCGCGCGCCGACTGGAGCGCGATCGGTCTGGGCTATGGGCTAGGGTGGGGCGTGTACGAAACACCGTACGGCCATGCCTTCTTCAAAGAAGGCCACAACGAGCAGACGGCGAACTACGCGCTGTGCATCGTGGCGCGGCGCGACTGCATCACGCTTATGTCCAACAGCGTACGCGCGGAAGGGATTTTCGTCCCTTTGGTTGAGGCGTTATTCGGTCCGGTTAACCTGCCCTGGGCATGGGAGGGCTACACGCCCTATGATCGCACCCCATAGGAGGCTTTCATGAGCCAGGTTCTCGTCACCGGCGGTTCGGGCTTTATTGGCGCGCACTGCATCCTCCAGCTTCTGCAGGCCGGCCACACCGTTCGCACCACCGTGCGCAACCTGAAGCGCGAACCCGAAGTTCGCGCGATGCTGAAGCAAGGCGGTGTCGACGCCGGCGATCGGCTGACTTTCGCCGCGGCCGATCTCGAGCGAGACGCAGGGTGGCCGGAGGCTGTTGCGGGTTGCGAGTACGTGCTGCATGTGGCCTCGCCGTTTCCGCCGACGCTGCCGAAGGACGAGAACGAGCTCATCATCCCAGCGCGCGATGGGGCGCTTCGCGTGCTGAAGGGCGCGCGTGACGCGGGCGTCAAGCGCGTGGTGCTGACGTCGTCATTCGCGGCGATCGGGTACGGGCACAAGCCGCAGAAGTCGCCATTCACGGAAGAGAATTGGACCAACGTCACCGGCGATGACGTGCGTCCGTACGTGAAATCGAAGGCGATCGCGGAGAAGGCGGCGTGGGATTTCATCGCCAAGGAGGGTGGCGCGCTCGAACTCAGCGTCGTCAATCCGGTTGGGGTGTTTGGGCCCGTGCTGGGGCCCGATTATTCAACGTCGATCCTCTTGGTGCAGCGGCTGATGGACGGCGCGATGCCGGGCGCGCCGCGGCTCATTTTTGGCGTGGTGGATGTGCGCGATGTCGCAGACATGCACCTGCGCTGCATGACCGATCCCGCCGCCAAGGGCGAACGCTTCCTGGCCGTGTCGGGCGACTTCATGTCCATCCACGACATCGCGAAGGTGCTGAAAGCCCGTTTGGGCCCAGCGGCGAGGCGGGTGCCGATGGGACAATTGCCGGACTGGCTGGTGCGCTTGGCGGCGATGCGGGACCCGGCCGTGCAGCAGATCATTCCCGAGCTCGGCAAATACAAAAACGCCACCAGCGCCAAGGCGCAGCGGGTACTGGGCTGGCAGCCGCGTTCCCGCGAGGACGCCCTGGTCGCGACGGCGGAGAGCCTGCTCCGGCTTGGCCTGTTGAAGAGCGCCCCGAAGGCGGCCTGAAGCTTTTTCGCGGACTTTTTTCACGTCTCTGTCGAAATGGGCTGGCCGAGCGCGTCATGGGAGCGAGGCTTTCGATGCCTTGCCGCTTATGAGGACCCGACAATGCGTTACATGATCCTGATCCACGCCGAAGAAGCCGCCTGGGGCAGCATGACCCCGGAACAACAAGCCGCAGGAATGGCTGCCTACAACGCCTATGGCGACAAGCTCCGCAATGCGGGCGCCTTTGTGGAATCCGCTCGCCTCGCGCCCGTCGCGAGATCGCACCAAATCAGCTTCGACGGCGACAAGCCGCGTGTTGTCGACGGGCCGTTCGCCGACACCAAGGAGCAGCTCGGTGGTTTTTATTTTATCGAAGCAAAAAATGACGCTGAAGCTATTCGGCTGGCTTCGGAATGCCCCGGCGCGCGCTTCGGTCGCGTCGAGCTCCGCCCTGCGTTCTAAGCATTCCGCCGGAGGACTCACTATGCGGTACATGATCGTGATCTACGGCAAGGAATCCGATTGGGCCTCGATCCCACCGGAGCGCGCCGGTGAAATCATGGGCGCCTATCGCGCCTACACCGAGAAACTCAAAGCATCCGGCGTCTACATCGCCGGTGATGAGCTGCAGCCTTCGGCCAACGCCAAGAGCGTGCGCGGCGAGGGTGGCTCGAAGGTGGTCGACGGCCCGTACGTCGACACCAAGGAACAACTCGGCGGCTACTATCTGATCGAGTGCGCCAACGACGCCGAAGCGCTGAACTGGGCCAAGCAATGCCCCACCATGATGCATGGCGGCGGTGTTGAAGTGCGCGGCGTGATGGTGCGGTGACGCAAGCTGCCGAACGCGTCGCGCGCGAGAGCTATGGACGGCTCCTGGCTCTGCTCGCGGCGCGTACGCGCGATATCGCAGCGGCGGAGGACGCTCTCGCGGATGCTTTTGCCGCAGCGCTGACGGCGTGGCCAAAGCAAGGGACGCCAGACAAACCGGAAGCGTGGCTGTTTGCAGCGGCGAAGCGGCGGTTGATCGACGCCGCGCGACGTGCGCGCACAGCGGCGGATGCGGAGCCCGCGCTGGCCATCGCGATCGAGGAAACGGAGGCGGATGTGGCGCGCGCGGAGACGCCCGATCGACGGCTGGGCTTGATGTTTGCGTGCGCGCATCCCGACATCGATGCGAGCGTGCGGACGGCCTTGATGCTGCAGACGGTGCTCGGCTTTTCCGCCGAACGGATCGCATCGGCGTTCCTGATGGCGCCGGCGTCGATGGGGCAGCGTCTGGTGCGGGCCAAGCGGCGCATCGCCGAATCCGGGATCGCGTTTGAGGTGCCGGAAGCAGCCGAATGGCCTGCGCGGTTGGACGCCGTGCTCGACGCCATCTATGCGGCCTATGCCGAAGGCTGGAGTGATCCGAGCGGCGCCGATCCAGCGCGTGTGTCGCTTGCGGAAGAGGGGCTGTGGCTTGGGCGCGTGTTGGCCTCGCAGGTTCCGGATGATCCGGAAGTGCTTGGGCTGCTTGCGCTGATGCTGCACCTCGATGCGCGCGGGCCGGCGAGGCGCGCCGGCGGGCGCTTCGCGCCTTTGGAAGAGCAGGACGTGTCGCTGTGGCGCGCAGATTTGCAGGCGGAGGCCGAAGCGTTTCTGCACCGAGCTTCGCGCGGCCGGCGGATCGGACGCTTTCAACTCGAGGCGGCGATTCAGTCCGCGCACGCGACGCGGCGGTTTCGCGGGCGCACGGATTGGGATGCGATCGTGGCGCTTTATGACGGGCTATGTGCGATCACGGGCTCGCCGGTGGCGCATCTCAATCGCGCTGCGGCGATCGCGCGGCGCGATGATGCGGCAGCCGGCTGGACCGCACTCGAAGCGCTCGATGCGCCTATGTTAAGGAGCTACCAGCCCTATTGGGCGCTCCGCGCTGATCTGCTCGCCAAGCTCGGCCGTGCCGCAGAGGCGCGCGCCGCGTACGACGAAGCCATCGCGCGCGAACGGGATGGGTCGGTGATCCAGTTTCTGTCCGAGCGGCGTTCAGCGCTCGCTCACTGACGCTCTAGGAACCGGGTGTGGCGGCGGCTGGCGGTGCAGTGCTGCGCAGCCGGTTGGTCGCTTGCACGCTCAGATCGGCCCAGCGCCGGAACGTGCGCATGAAATCGGCGCGGTTGGTGGCGCGGTTACGCCACATCATGTTGACGCTGTCGTCGATGGTGCGCGCGTCGACGGCGCGTCCGAGAATCGCTCCGCTCATGGAATCGCGCGCTTCCACCACGAGCGTCGCTGTACCCGCGTCTTCCGTGTAGGTACGCGTGCGGCCCGCGCTCATTTGGTCAGGCGCAGAAACGGTGATGTTGGTCACGGCGGTGCGAAGTCGGAGCACGTCAGGCCCCGGCGTGGTCACAACCTGGTAGCCGCCCGCAGTGTAGGCCTGGGTGATCACCTCGTGAAAACTCGACTGCACCAGTTGCAGTGCTTCACGCGCTTCAGCGTCGGTGATCCGCGCCGACAGTCCCATGGAACTGCGATTGTAGTCGCGCTGCCAGTTGCGCTGGAAGGCGGCTTCGGTGGGATCGATCATCACTTTGGTGTAGGGCGTGAAATCGGCGCCCGGCGCCAGGTAGGCGGCGTCGATGTTTCTCGACGGCACGCGCACAAGCCCATCCCATTCATGCTCCGTTGGCCCGGATTGGGCCCCAGCAGGCGTGACGGCGAACGCCAGTGTGGCGACAAAAGCAGCGATGAGAATGCGGGTTTTGCTCATGCTTGCATTGTCAGCACGCGCTCTCGCGGCTTGGATCAGGCTAATCCTGCAGGTCAGAGGAGCCGGCGCCGGGGTCTCGTCCGCGGGTTAGTCCTGATAGGCGCGCGCGAGTTCGCGCCGCGATGTCTCGAGATCACGGCGGAAGTCTGCATTGGCGTGCAGACGCGCCACAACGCCGGCGCCAATGAGACGGCTTGCTTCGATGTCGGTCGGGAAGTGATAGCCGCAGATCACGCGGCTTTCGCCGAATTCGCGCCCGCGCTGAAGGATGGCGTCAGCGCGTGTGGGAAGAAGCTCGGCCAAGGTCAGCGCCAACGCCCAGCTGCCGGAGCCGTGACCCGACGGATACGAACCTGTAATGTTCGTTCCAGGGTCGTCGCACTGGATCACACTGCGGTCTGCGAAGGGCCGCGTACGCGGATGTGCTGTCTTGGCGGCATTTGTAGGCGGAGCGACTGCAACACTTACAGCGCGCAGCACGGCCGCCGTGCGCGGCAAGTTCGCTTCGGTGAAGTTTGCTCCGAGCACTGGCTGGAACATCTGCCAGGCACTGAATTGCTGGTCCGTGCGCGCTTGCGCGAGCCGGTCCGCGCTTACCTGCGGATGCATGGAGAGCCGATCGCCCGCGTCGCGCGCTGAACCAGGCGCCGGCGGTGGACCCACCAATGCCGCGCCGTCGATAATCGGCGGAGACGGAGGCGTCGGCGCCGCGGTCTGAGCGGCGGATGCGCCTGCAAAAGCGGCCACGAATGTGGCCAGAATGAAAATGCGCATGTTGTTCTCCCACCGCGATCAAACGCGCTGCAAGCCTGTTAGCGGACGACGCGCTCCAACGCATTAGGCCGTTTCGCGTAATCCATCACCAGACATGAACGCGAGCGTCTGGCGCGAGATATTGCGTCTGGTTCGGCTGCACGCTGAAGGCCTGATACCAAGCGTCCATGTTGCGGACGGTGAGCGCCCGGTACATGCCCGGCGCGTGGCCATCCGTGGCGATGCGCCGGCGCAGCGCTTCATCCCGCATCTTGGTCGCCCAGGTTTGCGCGTAGGCGATGAAGAAGCGCTGATCGCCAGTTAGGCCTTCGATCACGGGCGCTGGCTGGCCGCCAAGTGACGCGTGATAAGCATCAAACGCCGCTTGCAGCCCCGCGAGATCCGCAAGGTTTTCACCAAGGGTGAGCTGACCTTTGACGTGCAGGCCGGGAAGGGGTTCGTAGGCATCGTACTGGCGTGCGAGCGCTGCGCCTTGCTGGCGGAACGCGGCGAGATCGGCGGGCGTCCACCAATTGCGCAATACGCCTTGCGCGTCGAAGGCCGCACCCTGGTCGTCGAAGCTGTGGCTGATCTCGTGGCCGATCACCGCACCGATGGCGCCGTAATTGTAGGCCGCATCCGCTGCGGGATTGAAGAACGGTGGCTGCAGAATGCCGGCCGGGAAGTTAAGCGCGTTCTGCACCGGCAGGTTCACTGCGTTCACGGTTTGCGGGTTCATCCACCATTCGCGGCGATCCATCGGGTGGCCTAGCTTGGCCAATTGATGCGCATACTCAGAGCGCGTGCCGTTGATCTCGTTGGCGTAGGCGTTGTCGGCGCTCACCGCATAGTTCGAATAGTCGCGCCAGGAATCTGGATAGCCGACGCCCACTTCAATTCCTTGCGCCTTTGCGAGCGCCTGCTCGCGGGTCGCCGGCGCCATCCAGGTGAGCGCTTGAATGCGCGTGGCGAACGCCGCCTTGATGTTGGTCACCATGGATTGCACTTCCGTCCGCGCCGAAGCGGGGAAGTAGTGCTCAACATAGGCTTGGCCGACTGCGTCGCCCAGATAGATGTTGAGCGCATCGAGCCCGCGCTTGGCGCGGTCACGCTGCTGCGGCGTGCCGTTGAGCACCGTGCCATTGAAGGCAAACGAAGCTTGATCGATGGGCGTTGGAAGCACGTCGGTGTGCGCGTTGATCTGGTGGAAGACCAGCCAATCTTTCCACGCATCGAGCGGCTGGGAGGCGACCAACGCCGCAAGACCTGGGATCGCCGTCGCGTGATAGATGGCGAAGCGCTGCTGTGCGCCGAGCTGGGCGGCCTGCAGGAACGCGTCCCAATCGATGCCCGGCGCCCGTTGCTGCAATTGCGCCCGCGTCCAGATGCTCGACGCATTGTGGATGTCGTCACTTTGCTCGCGACTTGCGTGCGCGCGGGCGATGCGCATTTCCAGATCGTAGACCCTTTGAGCGCGCACTGGCGCGGCGTCGATGCCGGCGAGGGTGAAGATCTGTTCGACGTAGGCGCGATACTTGGTGCGGATCTCGGCCATGTGCGCGTCGCTGGAGAGGTAGTACTCGCGCTCCGGCAATCCCAATCCGCCCTGCAGGATGTAAGGCAGCACTTCGCCCGGAGTGTTGAGCCCCTGTGTCACGAAAATGCCGAACAGGTTTTCGGTGAAGAAATTGGTCGAGTTGAACGGATCGACGTCGGCACGAATTTGCGAGCCCAGCACGGTCGAGAGCTGACGCTTGTCGGCGATCGCCTGGAAACGCTGCAGATCAGGCTGAATGTGATTCATTCCAGCTGCGTCGATTGCGGCGGTGTTGGTGAACGCATTGTAGAAATTGGCAATTCGCTGGGCGTTCCCCTCCGTGGGGTTGGCGTGCACGATCCCGTCAATCAGCTCGCGATTGCGCCGTTCCGTTTCGAGCGTGGCGACGTAGAAGGCGCCGATGTTCGAGCGGTCGGCAGGAATTTCGGTGGTGCGCTGCCAGGCGCCGTTGGCGTAGCCGTAGAAATCGTTCCCGGGTTGGACGCTTCGGTCCATGGAAGCCAGATTTATGCCGATCTCTGTGCGGGCCGTTGGCGGCGAACAGGCGTTGAGCGCCAAAGCACTGACAAGGACAGCGAAAGCGATGCGGCCGCGGATCATCGGCGTTCCCCATGAAGGACGGATGGGGAGGTAATCTAGTCCGCCTTCTCAGGTCAGCAACCCAAGCTGGTCGACTAGTCGAGACAGGCTGACGCGCCGGAAGCAAAAAGGCCGCTCCTTGTCGAAGCGGCCTTTCTCAATCAGGTTTCGAACCCGGCGCTACTTAAAGAGCTTGGCCCAGTTCCGCGCCTCGCGCTTGCGCCAGCCGCCACGGTGGTAGGCGTCCGACACGATGATCGGCGCAACGCTGGTTGCTTCCGCGAACACCATCTGCTCGTGCACGGTCGATACTTTGCCCCAGCTGGCAGCTTCTTGCAGTGTCGAGGAGGAGCAGGCGCCGTCGCGGACATCCGCCACGGTGATCTGCACCGCGTACTTGTGCACTTCGACGTCGTCGTGGCCGAGGATTTCAGCGCACACGACCGTGTCTTGCGCGAAATTCTTCGGTACGCCGCCGCCGACCATGAAGAGGGCGGTGGTGCCGGCTGCAAGCTTGATCTCGGTCAGTTCGCGGAAATCACCGCCGCTATCGATGGTGAGATAGGGCTGCTTCGCTTTGCGGCGCTCGACCTGGTGTTTGACGATCCCGAAGCCCGCTGAGCAATCGGAGAACGCCGGCACGAAAATCGGCACGCCTTTTTCGTAAGCACGTTGGATCAGCGAATCCGGCTTTTTGGCGTTGCCGGCCGCGAGCCATTTGCCGATCTCGTAGATGAACTCGCGCGACGTGTACGGGCGCGGCTCAAGCCTATTGCACAGCTCGTAGATGGTGTTGTCGACGTGCTGGAGTTCTTCTTCATCGATGTAGGTGTCGTAGATGCGATCGATGTAGAGCGAGCGCAGCGTGTTGTCGTCGGGGACTTCCTTCGCCTGATAGTGCTTGAAGCCAAGCGCTTCGAGGAAATCCATGTCGATGATCGAGGCGCCGGTGGCGACGATGGCGTCGGCCATGTTGTACTCGACCATGTCGCGCCACACGTGCAGGCACCCGCCCGCTCCGGTGGAGCCAGCCATGATCAGCCAGGTCGAGCACTTTTGATCCTCGAGCGCCATGTTGAGGATTTGCGCCGCACGCGCAGCGTCGCGGCTGGTGAAGCTCATCTTGCCCCACGCGTCGATGATGGGGCGCGCGTCGAATGTGGTGATGTCGATGTGCTCGACGGGGCTGGAGAGAAGTTCCGCTTTGCGGTTCTCGGGAATCTTGGCGTCGGCCATCGTTGGGTCTCCAAACGGCGGCGTCTCAATGAAACGGATCCCGCGGACGCTCCGCCGCACGCGGGATGTGAAGGGGGCTTCTAAGCCAGGACGTGCGCCAACGCTACCGCGTTGGCGCGCGTGTCAGGTGATTGGAACTTAACGAACCGGCGTGAGGCGCGGCTTGCGTGCACGGCGCACTTTCGGCGCAGCAACCGCTGGGGCTTCAACCGGATACATCGACGGCCACGGTGCGTCGGCGCACTCGACGGTGACGGTTTCGCCAAACCCGTTGAAGCGCGTGCCCATGGCGGCGCTGTAAGCGCCGAGCTGGCCGATCTCGATCAGGTCGCCTTCGCGGACATCCATCGGGAGCTGAAACAGCCCAGCAGCGGCGTCCAAGCTGTCGCAGGTCGGTCCAAAGAAGCGGAACGGCGCGAGCTTCGCGCGCGACGGCGTCTGGCGCAGCAGCTTCACCGGGAACGGCCATTGCGCATGCGTGGCGTCGAACAGATTGCCGTAGGCGCCGTCGTTCAAATAGAGCGCGTCGCCTTTGCGCAGTTCAACGCGCGCGACGACAGAGCCGGCCTCCGCCACAAGTGCGCGGCCGGGCTCGGCCCAGAGCTGTGCATTCTGGGCGACGAACATGTCTTCGAAGCCGCGGCGGATGGCGCTCACGTATTCCGACATCGCCGGCGGGTTCATGCCCGGATAGATCGCGGGGAAACCGCCGCCGATATCGACGACGTCCGCAACCACGCCCGCCTTGACGATGGCGCGGTTGGCGTCGGCCATGGCCGTGCGATACGCGTCCGGGCGCATGCACTGGCTGCCGACGTGGAACGACACGCCCATCATTTCTTCGGTGGCGCTACGGGCGCGGCGCAGCAGCGTGGCTGCCTCTTCCGGCGCTGCGCCGAACTTGCGCGCGAGCGGATAGGCCGAGCCTTCGCCAGCCGCCGAAAGGCGCACGATCAGGGTGAGGTCGCGGGCATTGTTGGTCTCCGCTAGGATCTTCTCCAGCTCGGCTTCGCAATCGAGCGAGAAGATGCGCACGCCGAAATCGTGATACGCGCGCGAGATCGCGCGGCGCGACTTCACTGGGTGCATGAAAGCAAGCTTGGCCGTTGGGTAGCGGCCCGCGATCAGCTCGATCTCGTTCTCGGAGGCGACGTCGAAGCTGGTGATGCCTGCGCCGACGATAGCGTCGAGCGCCCAGGCGGCGGGGTTGGCCTTCACCGCATAGAAGGTCTCACCCGGAAAATTGTCGCGAAACCACGTCGCCGCAGCCACGACGCGGTGGGGACGAGCAATTGCGATCGGGCCTTCCGCTTGCGCGGCGACCAAATCGAGAGGCGCGTGGACTTTGTCCATCCGGCAACTCCCAACACTGCGACGCACTTGTGGCGTCGATTGTTGAACCCAGGCCGGCGTTAGTCGGACATGCTCGATGTCAGGTCCGCCCTTGGGAGCTTACGCCGAGGGGCCGGTCCGCAGAGCCGATTCTGGCTCCCGATTTTCGGCTCCCCGTAGTGGCCTGGGCCCGAGGGGCGTTAGTGGACGCTGTTTCCAGGTCCGCCGGTAACGTCGCGAAATAGGTGCAACGTCGCGCGATGTAAAGAGCTGAAATCGTTAAAATGGTTTGAACGCAGCAATGAGCTGCGCACTTCAGCGCGTGCGGCGCCTTCGCCACGTCATCTTTCATTCATGCAGGCTTCATCGATCCGTCTCCGCGGCTTCGCGTCGACGTCACCTCAGCCCCCTACAGCCCGCTCGCCGACGCCAACGAGAGCGCCGGTGATTCGAGAGGGGGCTTCACATGAAGACGAGTTTCGCCCGCACTGCGGCGCTTGCAGCGCTTGCGTCGGCCGCCGGCGCAGGCGCGGCCAACGCGCAATCGGCGGCGCCTCCGCCTCCCACGGTGGCCACGGCGTGGGCCGGCGCGCCGCGTACGACCGAGGAGGACCGCCAGTTCAAGGTCAACGGCCGCGTTCAATATGACGTCTACGACGTCAGCTCCGATTTCCCGGGCGTCGCCAACGACCAGAGCTATCTCCGCAGCGCCGTCCGCCGCGCCTTCATAGGCGTTGAAGGCCGCTTCACCACCCGCTGGCGCTACAACATCAAGTTCGACCTGGCGCCTGGCCAGAGCGACACCAGCAACCAGGGTAACGAAGTCCGCTTCGACGATGCGTTCCTGGAATATGCGGGCGACGACTATTCGATCTTCATCGGCCAGAACAACCAGGTTTCGCCGATGGAAGACCGGGATTCGTCCAACTACATCCCGTTCAACGAACGGTCCGCGATCATCCAGGCGGCTGGTTTCGGCAAGATTTTCGGCTTCGATTTCGTGATGAACGGCGGCAATTGGTCGGCCGGCATCGGCTGGCATGGCGACACCTCCAACAATGGCGAGACCGCGAGCGCAGACGAGCAGATGTTCGTGATCGGCCGCGCCACCTGGGCGCCGATCTACCAGCGCACGCCTGAGGGCCTCACGCTTGTCCACCTCGGCATCAGCGCCCGCGACCGCGACAGCGATCGCCCGCGCACGGGCGCGCCGACGCTGTTCGGCTACTCGGTTCGTCCCCCGGTCGGCTTCGGGACCAGCTTCATCAACACCGGCGCGAACTTCGAGCATGATCGCTGGATCGGCGCGGAATTCGCGGCGCAGTACAACGCCTTCGGCGTCGAAGCCGAATGGGGCCGTCTGGAGGGTCAATTGTCCGGCGCGGGCGAGCGCTCGTTCGACGGCGGCTACGTCGACCTGTTCTGGTCGCCGACCGGCGAGAGCCGCAACTACCAGGCGGTGGATGGCAGCTTTGGCCGCACCGCGCCCCGCCGCACGCTCGGCTCGGATGGCGGCATCGGTCACATCATGCTTTCGGCCCGCTACGACACCATCAATCTGACCGATCTCCCGACCGACGGCGGCGCGCAGACCAGCACCACTCTGGGCATCACTTGGATGCCGATCAGCTACGTGAAGTTCCAGCTCAACGCGTCGCACAGCGACATCGAGCTGCCGACCAGCGCGGCTGAGGGCGACGCCGACGCCTTCACCTTCCGCACCCAGATCGATTGGTGAGCCAAATCAACCGCTCAGGGCGGTGTCACGCACCTGTCACGAATCCATCGCATAGAACCTCGAATCCCGGAGAAAACCCCATGCAAACGACGAAATTCCGGCTCCGCCGGCTCGCCGTCGGCGCTCTTGCGGCGCTCGCCGCTTTCGCCTCCGTCAGCGCAGCCGGCGCTGATGAAATCACCGGCGCTGGCGCGACCTTTCCCGCGCCGATTTACACGCGCTGGGCCGAGCAATATGCAGCCAGCCCCGGCGGTGACACGCTGAACTATCAGGCCATCGGTTCAGGCGCAGGCGTCACCCAGATCATCAACCGCACAGTTGATTTCGGCGCGTCCGACACGGCCGTCGCGCCGGAGCGTCTTGCCAGCCAGAACCTGCTGCAATTCCCAGCCGTCATCGGCGGCGTGGTTGTCGCGGTGAATATTCCGGGTGTGGACGGCAGCAATTTGAAACTCACCGGCGCCATCATCGGCGACATCTATCTCGGTCGCATACGCATGTGGAACGACCGCCGCATTGCTGCGATCAATGCCGGCGTGACGCTGCCGGCCGTTCCGGTTGCGCCGGTCTATCGCGCCGACTCATCGGGTACGACCAACATCTTCACCACCTACGTCGGCTCCGTGAGCCTGCCGTTCCAAACCACCATCGGCGCCGGCAATTCGGTGGCTTGGCGCACTGGCATCGGCGCGCCGGGCAACGCCGGCGTTGCGGGCGCAATTCGCAATACGCGTGGCGCCATCGGCTACGTCGAATACGCCTACGCCACCGAGAACCACATGCAGACGCCGCAGCTGCAAAACCGCTCCGGCCAATGGGTCCGTCCCTCGACGCAAGGCTTCGCGGCTGCTGCGGCGACGGCGAACTGGGCCAACGCGCCCAACATGGCCGTCTCCATGATCAACACGGCGGGCGCAGCCAACTGGCCGATCGTCGGCCCGACCTACATCCTGGTGCCGAAAAATCCGTCCGACCCGGATCGCGCGCGCAACGTGCTCCAGTTCTTTGATTGGGCCTTCCGCAGCGGTCAGCCCGCGGCCGATCAGCTGCATTACATCATGCTGCCTGAAGCCGTGCGGGCCCAGGTGCGCCAGCGCTGGAGCCAAGTGCGAGACGGCGGCGGCCAGCCGGTCTGGTCAGGACGCTAACAGACCCGAATCAGGGCAAGGGCGGGATGGAAATCCCGCCCTTCTCCTGTATGGAGCGAGCCAGGCCAAGAAATGACCGTAACCGCGCCGCCCTTCGAGAATTCTCGCCGTTTCCATTTCGGCGAAGCGTTCTTCAAGACTGTACTGACTATCGCCGCATGGATCGTGCTGATCACGCTCGGCGCGATATTGATCATCCTGTTCATGGCAGGGCGGCACGCCTTCGACCGCTTCGGGCTTGCGTTTCTCTGGAGCGATCAGTGGGATCCGGTGCGCGACGTCTACGGCGCGCTGCCCGCAATCGTCGGGACACTCGCGTCATCTGCCATCGCCATCGCCATCGCCTGGCCGGTCGGATTTGGCATCGCCTATTTTCTCACTGAGGCGTGCCCGCGTGGGCTCCGCGCGCCGCTCGGCATCGCCATTGAGCTGCTCGCTGCGATCCCGTCGATCGTCTACGGCATGTGGGGCTTCTTTGTGCTCGCGCCGGTGATGTCGGCGGCGATTCAGCCTTGGATCACGGAAAATTCGGTGTGGCTGCCGCAGCTCGGCGACAGTTTCTTTTGGTTTCAGGGCGCGCCGCTTGGGGTCGGTCTGTTCACCGCCGGCGTCGTGCTCGCGATCATGATTCTGCCCTTCATCGCTGCGGCCACTCGCGACGTTCTGCTCACCACGCCACAGCTTTTGAAGGACGGCGGCTACGCCATGGGTGCGACGCGCTGGGAGGTGCTCACCGGTGTCGTCGTGCCGGCTGTACGTGGCTCGTTGTTCGGCGCCGTGTTTCTGGGCCTTGGGCGTGCGCTTGGCGAGACCATGGCCGTCACCTTCGTGATCGGCAACGCCAACCGCGTGCCGATGACGTTGTTCGATCCGGCCGCCTCGATTGCTTCGATCGTCGCCAATGAATTTCCGGACGCCGATCAGGGATCGCTGAAACTCGCAGTGCTGTTTGCGCTCGGCTTCCTACTGTTCGTGGTGTCGTTTGTCGTGCTCGCACTGGCGCGACTGCTGCTGAGGCAGGGGCGCATGGAATGAGCCTCGTTGCTTATAACCGGGGGAACTATGTTCGCCGTCGTGTCGGGTCCGCGATCATGGCCGGCGTTTGCACGCTCGCCGCGATGCTTGGACTCGTGTTCCTCGGGTTAATTTTGTGGACGTTGCTGGAGAAGGGACTGCGCGGGCTGTCGCTCGACGTTTTCACACACACGATGAAGTCGCCCGGGCAGGGTGGCGGACTCGCGAACGCCATTGTCGGTTCGCTCATTCAAACCGGCATCGGCGCCGCAATCGGCGCCCCGCTCGGCATGGCCGTCGGGATCTATCTCTCCGAAGTTGGGCGCAACAGCCGCTTCGCTTCGGTGGTGCGTTTCGTGAACGATATCTTGCTCTCGGCGCCGTCGGTGCTGGTGGGGCTCTTCGTCTATCAAGTGGTCGTCGTTCCGACGGGTTTCTCCGCCCTCGCGGGCTCGATCGCTTTGGCGCTGCTCGCCATGCCGGTCGTGGCGCGCACCACCGAGGACATCATGAAGCTCGTGCCCGACGCTTATCGCGAGGGTTCGCAAGCGCTGGGCGCGCGCGACGCCACCACCATCTTGAGAGTGATCGTGCCTGCGGCCTTCGGTGGTATTCTCACAGGCATCCTGCTCGCAGTGGCGCGTATCTCAGGCGAGACCGCGCCCCTGATCTTCACGTCGTTCGGCAACCAGGCGTGGTCCACCGACATCACGGGGCCGATGGCGAGCCTGCCCATGGCGATCTATCGCTACGCCAGTTCGCCGTACCAGGACTGGGTCGATCTTGCGTGGACTGGCGCGCTGCTGATTACGGTGGGCGTGCTCACTCTCAACGTGGCGAGCCGTGTCATGCACCGCCTCGCGGTTCGGAAGTAGGTCCGTGCGGTAAGCGCTGCGCGCAATTTGCCTCGCAGAAATAACGTTGGAATAAATCCCTGCGCTGGCGCGTTAGGACCACCAAGCTCTTCGGGCCGCTGACCGGAGGAGCCAGAGGGCGGTATCCTGCAATCAACAGGGCCGCCCTCGCTATGGCGCTTTGTTCCAAGCTGTAGGTGTGCGCTTAGGTCTGCGTGCGGCGCTTGAGCGCCTTTGCCTCGCGCTTGAGCCGGCGGCGTTCGCGCGCGCGATGACGCGCTTCGGCGAGGCGTTTCCAGAACCGCTTCTTCTCAGGTTTCGGCAACGGTTCGAGGTTACGGCGGAATTCTTCTGCGCAGGCGCGCCAGGAGAATTTCTCTGCGTAAGTGCGCGTTACGGCGCGGTCGCACTTCAGGGCTTCGAGCGCAGCGACCTTCAGATCCTCATTGACTGCGCCCGCGTTGCTGCCCGGGATGATGTCCTTAGGACCAGGCGCGATGAAGCCCGCGACGGGCGTGCCGCACGCCATCGCTTCGAGGATCACCAGGCCAAACGTGTCGGTGAAGCTCGGGAAGCAGAACACGTCCGCATCCGCGTAGTGGCGCGCCAGCTCTTCGCCGAACTTCGAGCCGGTGAAGAGGATGTCGGGATATTTCTGCTTCAATTCATCGAGTGCGGGACCACCGCCCACAACCACTTTCGAGCCGGGCAGGTCGAGTTTCAAGAACGCCTCAATATTCTTTTCGACCGAGACGCGCCCAACATAGGCGAACACCGGCTTAGGCAAGTCCTTGTAGACGCCGCCATCCATGCCGCGCTTCGAAGGATGGAAGAGCTCGACATCGACGCCGCGCGTCCACGGCGCGACATTGCGGAAGCCGTGGATCTTCAAGAGCTCCATCATCGTCGGCGTCGCCACCATCATGCGGCCTGACTTGTCGTGGAACGCATGCATGTAGCGGTAGCCAGCCCAGAGCGGGATCCAAGAGAACCGCGCCGTCACGTATTCCGGAAACTGCGTGTGATAGCTGGTCGTGAACGGAAACCGGTGTTTCAGGCAGATCGCGCGCGCGTCCCAGCCAAGCGTGCCTTCGGTGGCGATGTGCACGGCGTCGGGTGCGAACGCGAGGAAGCGCTCTTCGACATCATCGCGGGCGCCCAGCGCGAGGCGAATTTCGGAATAGGTGATCAGCGGCACCGTGCGCGGATAGTCGGCAGGCGAGACCACTTCGATCTGGCAGCCCATCGCCTTCAATTCGCGCATGGTGTTGGCGAGCGTGCGCACCACGCCGTTGACCTGCGGCTCCCACGCGTCGGTGACCAGCATGATCCTGGTGGCGAGAGGCGCGGCCTGGTCTGGCGCGGGGTCCGGCGCGACAAGGGCGGCGGGGACGCCCGGCGCTTGGGATTGTGTGCTCACGGGCCGCTTCTCACCATGCGCCGCCCCCCCATGCAAGAGGGGGTGCAAAAGGCGGGGCGGCCCGCGTCGTATGCCTCTTGCAGCCTCAGCGCGGACCGCGCAAAGCAACGCCATGCAGCCGGCCGCTAAAGCACACCCCAGCGCGACCCTGGATTGGGACGCGCTCGACGCCTTGAAATATCAGGACGAGGACGCCGCTGTTGCAGCGCTCCTTGCCGATCCTCCACTCGACGCGGCCGCCCGCGCGAGCGCCGCTGCGGAAGCCCGCGCGCTCGTGAGCAAGGCGCGCAGCCTCAAGCGCCGCAAAGGCGTCATGGAAAGCTTCCTCGAGGAATTCGGGCTCTCGAACGCTGAAGGTCTGGCGTTGATGTGTCTCGCCGAAGCGTTGCTGCGGGTGCCGGACGAAGAAACCGCCGACAAGCTTATCGCGGAGAAAATCAGAACCGGCCGCTGGGCCGAACATCTCGGTAAGTCCGACCACTGGCTCGTCAATGCCGGCACTTGGGGGCTGATGCTCACCGGGCACATGGTCAAGCTGCCTGAGGAGATGAAAGGCGAGGCGGGCGAAGTCGTCGCCAAGCTCGTCGCGCGCGCTGGTGAACCAGTTGTGCGCATGGGCGCCATGCAGGCGATGCGTATTCTGGGCGAGCAATTCGTGCTCGGACGCACGATCAACAGCGCGCTGAAGCGCGGTGCGGGCATGCAGCGCTCGGGGCTCGCCTCCTGCTTCTCCTTCGACATGTTGGGCGAGGGCGCGCGCACCAACGCTGACGCCGAACGCTACCAGGCCGCCTACGAGAGAGCGGTGGATGCTGTCGGGACCGACGCGTCGGTCGCCGAGATGCGCATGCCGTCTGCGGTGTCGGTGAAGCTCTCCGCACTGCATCCGCGCTACGAGGCGCGTCAGGAGGAGCGCGTCTTCGCTGAACTCTATCCGCGCATATTGGCGCTCGCCGAGAAGGCCAAGGGCCACAATATCGGGCTCACTCTAGACGCCGAAGAGGCCGATCGCCTCGTGCTGTCGCTGAAGCTGTTTGAAAGACTGGCGCGCGAGCCATCGCTGCAGGGTTGGGAAGGGCTCGGGCTTGCGGTGCAGGCCTACGCCAAGCGCACGCGCGCCGTGATCGCCAATCTGATCGGGCTCGCGCGTCGGCGCGGGACGCCAATCCAGGTGCGTCTGGTGAAGGGCGCGTATTGGGACGGCGAAATCAAACGCGCGCAGATGCAGGGGCGCTCGGATTTCCCGGTGTTCACCACCAAAGCCGCAACCGACGTGCACTATCTCGCTTGCGCGCGCGACATGATCGCGGCAGGGGGCGCGCTGTTCGCACAATTCGCCACCCACAACGCCCACACCGCCGCCTCTGTGCGGCGCATGGCTGAAACCGCGAACTTCACGTCCTACGAATTCCAGCGTCTGCACGGTATGGGCGAAGCGCTCTACGCAGCACTCGAACCGAAAGCACCGGTGCGCGTCTATGCTCCAGTGGGAGGGCACGAGGAGCTGTTGCCGTATCTGGTGCGGCGCCTGCTGGAGAACGGCGCCAACACCAGCTTCGTGCATTCGTTCTTGGACGATGATGTGTCCCCGGAAGTGGTCGCCGCCGATCCGCTCGCCGTGATTGAGGCCAATCCACGCCGGCACCCGCGCTTGCCGCCACCGCCCTTGCTGTATGGCGCGAGCCGGAGGAATTCGACCGGGCGCGATCTTTCAATTGGAACGGAACGTGACGCCATCACCAAACAGGTTCAGCCGCTGAGGCCTGAACCAGCGTCCGCTTCTCCCTCCGCAGCCGCGCAAGCGGTGGCCGTTGCACTCGCGGCGCAACGTGAGTGGAACGCGCGCGGCGGCGCCGAAAGGGGCCGTGTGCTTCGCGCCATGGCTGACAAGCTGCAAGCCAACGCCGATGCGCTGACGGCGCTGCTGGCGCGCGAAGCCGGCCGTTCCTTAGGTGACGCCATCGACGAGGTGCGCGAAGCGATCGATTTCTGCCGCTATTACGCGGCCGAAGCGGAACGCTTGTTCGCAGGCGCGACACGTTTGCCGGGGCCAGCGGGCGAGACCAACGATCTCGAACTGCACGGGCGCGGTGTATTCGTGTGCGTCAGCCCATGGAATTTTCCCCTGGCTATCTTCACGGGTCAGCTTGCGGCAGCGCTCGCCGCTGGCAACGCCGTCGTCGCGAAGCCCGCGGAGCAAACTCCGCGCATCGCCGAGATTGCGGTCGCGCTCTTCCGTGAAGCGGGTCTTCCTGCAGAGGTGCTCCAACTCGTTATCGGCGCTGGTGATGTGGGCGCAGCGCTCGTCGCCGATCCACGCATCGCCGGCGTGGCGTTTACAGGCTCGACCGAAGTCGCGCGCGCGATCAACCGGAAGCTGGCGGCGAAGGAAGGACCGATCGCCACGTTGATTGCAGAAACTGGCGGGCTGAACGGGCTCTTCGTCGATACGACAGCGCTGAAGGAGCAGGTGGTCGATGACGTGATCGTCTCGGCATTCAACTCCGCCGGTCAGCGTTGCTCGTCGCTTCGGATCTTGTTTCTGCCGAAGGACACGGCCGACGATGTGCTCGAAACGCTCACCGGGGCGATGGACACGCTGATCATCGGCGATCCAGCGGATCCGAAAACAGATGTCGGTCCGATCATCGACGCTGAAGCCAAAGCAAACCTCGACAAGCACCTCGCGCGCATGGCGAAAGAGGCGCGCGTACTGAAACAGATTGATGTGTCGAAGCTCGGCGGCAATTTCTTCGGGCCCGCCGTAATCGAATTGTCGAGCCTCGCGCAGATCGACAAGGAAGTATTCGGACCGATCCTGCACGTCGTGCGCTACGATCCCGCCGATATCGCAACGATTGGCGCCGAGCTCGCCGCGAAGGGCTATGCGTTGACGCTCGGCGTGCACACGCGGCTGGAAAGTTTCGCCGAAGCGGTGCGCGCTGCGGTGCCGGCAGGCAATGTGTATGTGAACCGCTCCATCGTCGGCGCCGTTGTCGGCGTGCAGCCGTTTGGCGGCTCGGGGCTGTCGGGCACCGGCCCGAAGGCGGGCGGACCGTACTACCTGCCGCGCTTTGCTGAAGAGCGCGCCACCTCGATCAACATCGCCGCTCAAGGCGGCGATCCGCATCTGCTGAATTTGTAGATGGTGACGCTCGACGAGGGACTTGCGCTTACATCGCTCGGCGATGGGGCGTGGAGCGCGCGTTCTCATGCTGCCTTCGTCGCAAATCCGGGCGTCATGTTCGGTGGATGGACGGCGGCGCTGCTGTTGAAAGCCGTAATGGAAGACGGGCGCGCCAAAGGCGTTCCGTGTGCGCTTACGGTCCACTATCTCAAACCGATCCCTCCCGATGTGGATGTGCAGCTCAAGGTGCGTCCACTCGGCGGCAGCCGCGCTGTCGTCGCCTGGCAGGCCGACCTATTGCTCAGAGACACGGTTGCGGCGGTTGCAACCGTGATCATGGGCGAGCGCCGCGACACCGATGGTTTCACGGAAGGCGTAATGCCAGAGGCGCCAGATCCGAAAACGCTGCCGATGTTTCATCCGCCCGCGCCGTTTGGCGACTATGTCGAATACGGCGTGATCGGCGGCTTTCCGCCATTCAATCAGCCGGACACACGCTCGCAGCACTGGGCGCGGCAGGCGTCGGGGCGCGCGATGGACTACGTGCAGATCGCCTACCTCGCCGACGCCTACCCTCCGCGGGTCTTCTACAAAGGCGCCGGCCCGCGCCCGTTCGCGACGCTAACCCTCTCGATCTATTTCTACGCGACCGCCAGCGAGCTTGGGGGCGTGGATAACGACTTCGTGCTGTGCGAAGCAGTTGGAACGTGTGCGGACGCTTCGCTTTCCGGGCAGCAATGGCGCGTATGGAGCCGACAAGGCCGGCTTCTTGCCACGAGCGAACAACTCGGGTGGTTCAAATAGCGTGAGCTTTTGGACACAGGCTAAAACGCAAAAATTACGGTCGCAGAATTGACATAGACGCGTCGCATCCGGGCTCACGCCAACGTCGGGAGCCGACAATGCGTTTCGTTCTTTTCGCTGCTGCTTTGTTCACGGTCGCGACGGCTGCAGCCGCACAGGAAAGCCCACAAGCAGAAATGGACCGCGCAGAAAGCGAACTGCGAACCCAACTTGCGCCAGCAGGCGCTCCGTCCGCGGAAGGCGTTGCGATCGAACGGCGATCGCGCGACGAGATCGTCGTCTCCATGGCGTCCGACATCACTTTCGGATTCAACCGCGCCGACGTCCGATACGAATTCATCCCCAACATTCGCAGCATCGCCCGGACCATTTCAGGCCATCCCTCCATGGTCATCGATGTCGTCGGGCACGCCGACGCCGTCGGCTCCGACTATTACAATCAGGAGCTTTCCGAGCGCCGCGCCCGTGCTGTCGGCGCGGAGCTGATGGATTTCGGGGTTCCCTACGATCACGTTATCACCAGCGGTCGCGGTGAGTGGGACCCGATCGCGTCGAACTCGACGGAGTGGGGCCGCGCGCGCAATCGTCGGGTAGAAATTCACATCAAGACTAAGCCGAAATACTGACGCGCGGACGCTTGCGGGCGGGCCCCTTGCTCTTCCCATCCGCTCCGCCGTAAACCTCCGGCCAATGTCCAACGTCACGCCGTTCCGGCCCCGCCGGCCGCCGCCGAAAGTTGCGCGGGGCCCTGGGCTCTCGTCCCATCGCGGCAAGGCGGTGCTGGTGCAGGCGATGACGCTGGCGGCGTTCAGCTTGGAATTCGCCCTGCAATTCTTCGCCCCCTTCAGGGCCACCCCGCTTGGCGGGCTAGTGGGCCTGTTGCCGATGGTGGTGGGAATTATCGGGGTTTTCGTTGCTGTGGCCAACCGGCGCGACGCCATGCCGTGGGCGACGACGCATCACGAGCATGCGCTTCGGACGCTAATGTTCGGCTTTTCCATCATCTTTGTCGCGCAGCTGGTGCTCGGGATGTTGCTCGGCAGTTTTGTGCCCGGCATGGGACTGGTAATTCTTGGCATCACCGTTGCGGTGCTGATTTGGGTCGCGATCCGCGCTGGCGTCGGCGTCGTGCTCGCGGTTCTGCGCAAGCCCATCCCGCATCCAAAAGGCATCTTTCTCTAAGGCGAGATGCGGCAACCGTAGCGTTCGTCGTACGTCGCCTCGGCTTTGAACAACCCGCCGCCAGCGGAGACGCGCACGCGCTCTCCGGTAACGTCAAAGCGGATCTGACTGACAGCGTCTGCGGGATAGTCGCTTTTGCAGCTCTCGAGCGTGCGTCCGCTGACGTGGAGGCATGCGCATGTTTGTTGTGCGGTGTACCCGGTGGCGATGCGTCCGTAGGTGGCGATGTCGCTCACCTTCACGCAGATGAAGACAATCACCGCAAGAGCCGCAGCGCCGATGCCGACGAGAATCCAGCGTTTGCGGCTCACCGCGTCCTCCCTCTAGTATGCGCGAGCCTAGCAAAAGCGGGAGGGGACGTCATGCTGCGCGTCGCGATACTGGCGGCTGCATTGGTGCTCGGGCTTGGCGTAGCGTCAGCGCAGACCTTGCGACCGCTGCCGCCGCAGCCGGCCGGGATCCCATTTCCAACCACCGAATGGACCACTGCGCCACTCGCCAACGATGTCGACCAAGCAGCGCTTGACCTGGCGCTGACGGAAGCGTTCGCGGACGTCCATCCTGATCTCGGTGAAACGCGCGCGGTCGTGATTGTGCAGGGCGGGCGCATCGTCGCAGAGCGCTATGGCGACGGCTATTCCCGCGACACGCGTCTCATCTCCTGGTCGGTCGCGAAGTCGTTCACGCACGCGCTTGTCGGGGCAGCGGTGTTGCAGCGCCGCGTGAACATTGATGCGCCAATGGGAAATCCACACTGGGATCAGCGCGATCCGCGCAGCGTTCTGCCGTGGCGCACTTGGATGAACATGGTGGATGGACAGCCGTGGAGTGAAACGAACGCAAAGGGCGTCAACGACAACGATTCGGCGCGCATGCTGTTTGGAGAAGGGCGCGCTGACACGGCGGCCTTCGCAGCACGGCGGCGTCTGCTGCATCGTCCCGGTGAAGTGTGGAACTACAATTCCGGCGGGACCGTGCTGGTTGCGGACGCGCTGACCCGCGTGATTGTGCCCGACCCGCGCGACGCCAATGATCGTCGCGCACGCATGCGCGCCTGGATGGATCAGTCGCTGTTTGCGCCAATCGGCATGCACCCCATCGTGCAATTCGATCCGCAAGGCCTGTTCTACGGCAGCGCTGAAATTTTCGCGACGGCGCGCGACTTCGCCCGGTTCGGATTACTCTATCTGCGCGGCGGGGTTTGGAACGGAACGCGGCTGCTGCCCGAGGGCTGGGTCGATTTCGCGCGCACGCCGGCGGCGTCGACCGACATCTATGGCGGCTTCTTCTGGCTCACGCCGACGCAGGGGACAGGTCACCCGCTGCGGTCACTCCTCACCGACAATCGATTGTCTGACGGATTTTCTGCGCAAGGGCACGAAGGACAACTGATCCTGATCGTGCCCTCGAAGGATCTCGTCGTTGTGCGGCTCGGGCGCTTCGAAGACAGCGGCGATCGCTGGAACAAGCTCGGCGACTGGATGCAGCGCGTCGTGCTGTGTTTCGGCGATCGCTAGGTCTTACGCTGCGACGCGCGGTTCTGCACGAAAGCCCGAAGTGACGATTGCTTCTTGGTGTCGATCGTTTCCGGCGGAGGCGGCGGGGGAGGTTGCGCCATGCGCTCACGTTCTGCCGGCGTCAGCACCTTGTTCATCAACTTGTTGGTGCGCGAGCGGCCGGTGACGATATGGACGCCGATGTAGAACAGGATCCCGATCGCGAAGGCGCCGACGAGATAGAGCGCCACAAAGATGATAAAGGTACCGTTGATGGGGCCCGACGGGGTCGGCATCTTAGGCATCTCGCCGATGCTCGCTGAGCCTTGAACCGGAGCGCCGCCCGTGTCCGAGGGCGTCGCAACCGCTGCGTCCGCGTGTCCACGCAAACCGCCGCTGTCGATGGCCGTTACGTTCGTGTTGGATACGTTCAAGGACTGGAGCTGCTCGCCGATGCCGGCGGCAATCTGCGCGGGAGCTGAGCCGGCGATGTGGACGGCCGCGCCTCTGCGCACGTCTTGGCGGGCGTGACCGTCATTGGCCTGAACTTCGACGATGCCGGTGGTGACGGCCACCGAATCCAGCATGGGGCGCACGGTGACGCGGAATTCGGTGCCCTTGACCGTTGCGGCCAAGAGCGGCGTCTCAACGCGGAAGTGCTGCGCGTCCTGGTGGTCGACGCGGAAGAGCACCGCACCCAGATCTTGGATGATGCGGGTCATGCCGTTGTTGGTCATGGCCGCGATGGTCATGCGGCTCGACGCCGTCATTACCATGCGCTGCGCGCCGTTCTCGATCGTCGCGCTGCTGCTCGCACCCGTGCTGATGATCGAGCCGGGTTGAATGACTTCGTTGAGCTGGCCGTCATGGGCCAGTTGATTGGGCTGCACCACGCGGACAAAGCCGGTGCGCGCCGTCAGCCGCCAATCGGCGGCTTGCGCAGAGGCGGGGCTCAAGCCCGCAACGGCCGCAATACACAAAGCGGCAACTAAGATGAGCAGACGTTTACACATGCGCGCTATGACCCGCAGAGAGCTCTTAACAGCGCGACGCTATTAGCCACGGATTGCTTTAGCTTAAGATAATTTCGCGGGTAAATCGGCATTTCATGACGGAATTTCGAGCATTTCTCTGATGTTCGCCGGTGTCCGCGCTTCTTTCCGCAGGTTGCGCAGCGTCGCTGCCTGATCTCGCTTGGCCAACCGCTTGCCGTCCGGGCCGCACACCAGGCGATGGTGCTGATAGGTCGGCGTGGGCAAATCGAGCAGGCGCTGCAGCAGCACATGCAGATGCGCCGCCTCCCTGAGATCGGCGCCGCGAATGACGTGGGTCACACCTTGAAGCGCATCGTCCCACACCGATGCGAGATGGTAGCTGGTAAGAAAGTCTTTACGGGCCAGAACCACGTCGCCAAGCCGCTCCGGTTCAGCGCGCACCAGTCCGGTCTCGTCTTCGAAGACCAGTGTGAAATAGGTCGGGCCCAGCACCGCGCGGGCTTTCTTCAGCGATAGACGCCATGCAAACGCTTCGCCTTTGGCCAGCCGCTCCGCTTCTTCGTCGGCGCCAAGGGCTTCACCGCGAAAGACTTCGGACGCTTCCCCGTGCGGGGCCGACGCGATCGCTTCCGCGATTTCACGGCGCGTGCGGAAGCAGCGATAGACGAGCCCTCGTTCGATCATTCCATCGAGCACGCGCGCATATTCATCCATGTGCTCTGACTGGCGACGCACTGGTTCTTCCCAGCTCAGCCCCAGCCAACCCAGGTCTTCAAAAATCGCTGCGTCGAACTCCGAGCGCGCGCGTCCTTGATCGATGTCTTCGATTCGGAGCAGGAAGCGCCCGCCGGCCGCTTGCGCAGCGTCGAAGGCGCTCAGCGCCGACAAAGCATGCCCGAGGTGAAGGTAGCCCGTGGGCGAGGGCGCGAAGCGCGTGATGAAAGCCATCGGCGTAAGGCTATCCAGCGCCGCGGCGAGTGAGTAGGGGAGGCGCGGGAGAATAGGGATGACGGTGATTTTGGACGGTCCGCGGATGCCGCCGGCGCGTGGTGGCAAGCCGGATGCTCTGGTCGTGCTGCTGCACGGCTACGGGTCAAACGGGGCCGATCTGATCAGCCTCGCGCCCTATTGGGCCAAAGCGCTGCCAGGCGCACAATTCGTGTCGCCGAATGCGTTGGAGCCGGTCCCTGGCGTTCCTGGCGGTTTTCAGTGGTTCGGGCTCAGCAATCTCGACCCGCGGCTGATGGAGCAGGGGGCGCGGCTGGCGGCGCCTTCGCTCGACCGCTTTCTCGACCGAGAACTGGAGCGTTACGGCCTCGATGCCAGCCGCTTGGCGCTGGTTGGTTTCTCCCAAGGCACGATGATGGCCCTCCATGTCGGCCTGCGCCGTAAGGCGCTGCCGGCGGCGGTCCTGGGCTATTCGGGGGTCATCGTGGGAGCGCGGAAGCTAAAAGAGGAGGTGCCGGCCGCACCGCCGATTTTGCTGGTCCACGGCGATCAGGACCAGACCATCCCGATTACGGCGATGTTCGACTCAGCCGAGGCGCTGGCGGCGTCCGGATTCGGCGCCCAATGGCACATCTCCTACGGACTTCCCCATTCGATAGGTCCCGATGGGCTGGAACTGGGTGGGCAGTTTCTCCTTACGTATCTGAAAACAAAAGGAATAACGGCAGCCCGGTGATAAAAAGGCCACGCCGACCGGGCGTCATAAAGCTGTCGCTGCAAATCAGCTAAGGCTGCGTCGCGGCCCCCCGGCGCGATGTGCTATAATGCAGGTGCGAAAGGAGAGCGTCTTCAGTCCACCGCAGACCGCCCCCGACCAGATGATCCGCTCTCGCGTTCGACAGGACCGGGCGTGAACGTCGTTAGCACCCCCCTTTCGGGCTGGCCGGCCCTGGTGCTGAACGCGGACTTCCGGCCGCTCAGCTATTACCCGTTGTCGCTATGGCCCTGGCAGGAAGTGGTGAAAGCCGTCTTCCTCGAGCGCGTCGACGTTGTCGCCCATTACGACCAGGTGGTGCACTCACCGTCGTTCGAGATGCGGCTGCCGTCGGTTGTCTCGCTTCGGGACTATGTGGCTCAAGACCGGCCCCCAGCGTTCACCCGCTTCAACGTCTTCCTGCGGGACGGCTTCGCTTGCCAATATTGCGGCGACACCAGCGATCTCACCTTTGACCACCTTGTGCCGCGCTCGCGTGGCGGGCGCACGACGTGGGAAAACATCGTGACCGCTTGCGCGCCGTGTAATTTGAGGAAGGGTGGGCGTTACGCTCACCATACGGGGATGCGACCCCACCGGCGCCCGCGCCGACCGACGATGCACGAGTTGCAACACATCGGCCGGCGCTTTCCGCCGCACCACCTGCACGAGACGTGGGTGGATTATCTGTATTGGGACGTCGAACTCGACGCCTAAACCTTACTTATTTGGTTTTCCCACCAGGCAGCGCCGCCGAGATTGCGTCGAAGCTTTCGCTGATGCTGTGGCTCAGGGTGTTAAGCGCGGTGATGAGGAAGATGCCGATCAGAGCGGCGATCAGAGCGTATTCGATGGCGGTTGCACCGTCTTCGTTCGCGAGAAACTTTTTCATGGCGCCTAGTCCCTAATGACTGTGTTTCAAAAACAGTCTGTGCAACTCGCGCGCCAAGCGTGTTCCAGGCAGCGTTGTTCACCATCTTCAGTTCGAAAAATCGGCAAAACCATTGGGCGGAGGAGTGCGCACGCTACGCGCGTCAACCATCACGCTTCGTTCGAACGACGGTAAACGCCCGCGGTAGTTGTACCGCCTTATCGCCGCAGCGCGTCACTTGATGAGCGCTTCAGCGAGCGGGTCGATCAGCGGCTCGTCGGCTGGCGGCATTGGATATTGGCGAAGCTCGTTCGGCCCGACCCACGCCAGCGCCTGCGCCTGCAACGGTTTCGGTTCACCACGCCACGTCTTAACGATGTAGAGCGGCATCAGCAGGTGGAAGTCCTGGTAGGCGTGAGAAGCGAATACGAAAGGCGCGAGCGCATCGGCTTCGACTTGCACCTCCAATTCCTCGTGCAGTTCCCGGATCAGGGCGGCTTCCGGACTCTCGCCCGCTTCAACCTTGCCGCCGGGAAACTCCCAGAGGCCCGCGAGTGATTTGCCTTCCGGACGCTGCGCGAGGAGCACACGGCCTTGCGCGTCAACCATTGCGGCGGCGACGACGAGAACGAGACGGTGTGACGACGTGTGCATGCGCGCGATTTGCTCCGCTTAGGCCTGGTTTGGATAGCGCGGCCAGGAAGCCGCTTGCGCATTGAGCGCCTCGCGATAGTGTAACGGCTCTTCTTGGCGCGGCGATGGGGCGACGCGCGACCCTAAAATTTTGGGGGAGCGTATGTATTCGCGTCGTCGCCTGCTTGCGCTGGCCGCTGCTGCGCCAGTTCTTTCCAATTGCGCCACACAAAGTGGAACCGAGGCGGGGCCGTCTCGCGCGGCGGTAACGGCCGCCATGCGGCGCGCCACGCGCTTCATGGTCGAAGATGTCGCCGTCAATGGAGGCTATGTCTGGTCCTATCTCGCCGATAAGTCGCGGCGCTGGGGCGAGATGGAAGCCTATCCCACGATGATCTGGACCCAGGCGCCGGGCACGCCGGAAATGGGACAGATCTTTCTCGATGCCTATCACGCCACGGGCGACGAATATTATTATCAGGCCGCATGCCGCGCAGCTGACGCGCTGATCTGGGGTCAGCACGAAACTGGCGGTTGGAATTACATCATCGACTTCGCCGGCGAAGCGTCGATCCGGCGCTGGTACGAGACCATCGGCGCCAACGGCTGGCGGCTCGAAGAATTCCAACACTATTACGGCAACGCGACGTTCGACGATCACGCTACGGTCGAGTCTGGCCGTCTGATGCTGCGGCTCTATCTGGAGAAACGCGATCCGAAATATCGCGCCTCGTTCGACAAGGCGCTCAACTTCATTCTCACCAGCCAATATCCGTCGGGCGGCTGGCCGCAGCGCTATCCGCGCATGGGCACATTCGTGAACCACGGACGGCCTGACTATACCGGCCACATCACGCTCAACGACGAAGTCGCCGAAGAGAACATCGACTTCCTGCTGCTCACGCTGCAGCAATTGCAGGACGATCGCGTGCGTGGCCCGATCCAGCGCGCGATGGATTGCTACATCGCGCTGCAGCAGCCGCAACCCACACCGGGCTGGGCGCTTCAATACACGGCGAGTGATCTGAAGCCTGCTGGCGCACGGACCTACGAACCTCGCGGGATCTCTCCGCACACAACGGAATCCGCTCTGATCAAGCTGATGGATTTCTACCAGCTGACCGGCGACCGCAAATATCTTGCGCGCGTCCCGGAAGGCATTGATTGGCTGCTGACAAAGGAAGCGCCGCCTGATCGGCACGGCCCTGGTGGACGAAACTACTATCGCTATGTCGAAGAGGGGACCAACCGCTTCATCTTCGTGCATCGCCGCGGTTCGAACGCGCAGAACGGCGAATATTATTCTGACTACGATGACACTGGCGAACGCGGCGAACGGCGCCTGCATCAGCATCTGCTGCGTCCGCGTTACGACCGCCTGATAGCGCTGACGCCAGAGCAGGCGACGGCGAATTCAGTTCTGTTCGGCCGCGGACCTTCGCTATTGCCACGGTACGTGATTACGCACGACATCGTTGGTTCCGATCTCAATCTTGATACGTCGGAAGCGCGCTCGGCATCTGCTGCGCGCGCAGCGGAGCTGGTGGGCGGGCTCAACCGCGAGGGCTATTGGCCGGTCGAGCTGCGCACGACGAGCCACCCGTATCGCGGACCGGGACCGGCGACGCCGCCTCCAGGCTTCGTCGATCGTGGGCAGGTGGGCGACGAGTGGGACACGTCCCCCTTCACCGAACCGAGCGGTCCCATAGGCATTTCGACAGGCGCGTACATCCGCAACATGAGTATGCTGATCGCGCATCTGAACGCGGGGACTCAGCAATGAAGATGGTTCTCGCCTGCGCCGCGGCGTTTGCGGCCGTGTTGTTTGCCGCGTCCGCGGAGGCGCAGCCGCGCCGTGCAACAGGGTGGTACACGCAGGGCGATGATTTTGCGCCGACGCAACGCGTCGCCATCCAGATTCGAAACAACTTGCCGACGGCGCGTCACAACAATCCGGTCGTTCTTCGCCGCGATCAGCTGACCTCGCTGCCCGATGTGCACGAATTCGCCATCACCGTAGTTGATCCCGCCAGGGAGAGCCGCCCGGAGCCGTCAGGGGAATTGCTGCAGCGACAGGGTGGACACGAAACCCGCAGAGAGGCCAACGGCGCCTGGATTCCCTACCAGCTCGACGATCTCGATTCCGACGGTCTGTGGGATGAACTGTTCTTCCAGACCGAGATCGGTCCAAGCGAAACCAAGACCTTTTACCTTTACGTCGGCTACCAACATCGCGGCTGGTATCCGCATCGCACGCTTGCGGCGGTCGGAACGTACGTGCGCCACTCCGTTCCGTTCTGGGAAGGCGAATACGTAGGCTGGAAGCTCTGGTTTCCGGATTCGATCGACGTGTACGGCAAGCGCCGGCCCATGCTGATGGCGCAACATCTGTTCATGGAAAACCTCGACGGTTACGGCGTCTCCAACGTCAACCCCGACTGGGGTTCAGACATCATGTCGGTGGACAGGTCCTTTGGTGGTGGCGGCATTGGATTGTTCGAAGATCCAATTCATCCCGACGTCGTGTCACGGTCGCGCTTTACGCCTGCCAACACGACCGACACGAGCTTCAACGCCGGTCCGCGCGGCGACACGCGTTATTCGTTCGTGACGATCGCCAACGGACCGCTCCGCTCTATGATCCGCGGACGCACGATGAATTGGGATTCCGGCCACGGCCGCTACGAGGTTGAGCAGATCTACACCGCCTATGGGGGCGAGAGCTATTCGACCGGGCGCGTGCACTTCACGACGTTCGCGCCGCAAAACGCCGGCACGCTGTTCGCCGCCGGCATTCGCAAGCACATCAATGAAAACACGTTCTACCAGCAGGGCGGCGTGGTGATCAGCGGTGCGCCGGAAGCGATCCGCGGTCCAGACGACGGACCCCTGCGTCCCAACGGCCTGATCGTAGACTTCGTCGGCACTGCGCTGATCGTCCGCGATCAGTACCAGCCGCACTATGTCTACGTGCCGAGCAATGGCGGCAACCACACCTTTGCCGTCGCCCCAAACGCCGACCGCAGTTTCGAGTTCATGCTCGCGGCAGGATGGAGCGAGGGTGCAGTGAACCGCACGCCCGCTGAGTTTCAGGACTACGTCACGCGGACCGCTCGCGAGTACAACGCGCCGCTGACGTTGGCGGGGCAGCGTTTAGAGACGCGCGCGACGCGCTAAGAACCGACGTCGAACTAGCTACGATAGTCGCCGTTGATTTCAACGTAGCGCTTGGTGAGGTCGCAGCCGTGCATGCGCGCCTTGCCTGAGCCTGGACCCACGACAACGCTGATCTCAAGCTCCGGCTTCTTCATGTACGCGCTCATGGCCGCTTCGTCATAACTCGACGCGACCTTGCCGTTTCTCGCGGCCCAGAGTTCGCCGAACTTCACCGATACCAGGTCGCGCTGGATTGGCTGGTCGGCTCGGCCGATCGCCATGACGATACGGCCCCAGTTTGCGTCTTCTCCAGCGATTGCAGTCTTCACGAGCGGGCTTTCGCAGATCACCCTCGCGATGGCTTTGGCTGAAGCGTCGTGGATCGCGCCAGAGACATTGACGGTGAAGAGCTTGGTCGCGCCTTCGCCGTCGCGGACGATCTGCATCGCGAGATCGGTCAGCACCTGGTTCAGCGCACGACGGAAGTCTGCGAGTTTAGGATCTTTCGCGTCGGCGATCGGCGCCACTTTGGCTTGGCCGGTCGCGAACAACAGCACGCAGTCGTTGGTGGAGCGGTCGCCGTCGACCGTGATCGAATTGAAACTGACCTCGGTTTCGGCGCGCAGCAGCGTTGAGAGCACCGGCGTCGACAGCGCGGCGTCCGTGAACACGAACGCAAGCATGGTCGCCATATTCGGCGCGATCATGCCCGATCCCTTGGCGATGCCGGCGAGTTTCACCTCTACGCCGTCGATCCTTGCCGTGGCGCCCGCGCCCTTTGCGAACGTGTCCGTGGTGGCGATCGCTTCAGCGGCCTTGGGCCAATCGACGCGGCCGAGCTCCATGCTTGGCAAGGCTGCGGCGATCTTCGCGTCGTCGAGGCAAACGCCAATGACGCCGGTAGAGGAGGCCATCATATCCTTCACCTGCAGTTCGAGCTTCGCGGCCGCGGCCTCGAGCGCGCGCTTGCAGGCGTCGTAGCCCTCCTGACCGGTGAAGGAATTGGCGCACCCGGCGTTGATCAGGAGCCCGCGCACTTGGCCGCGTCCGGCTGCAAGCACTTGTTTGCACCAATCCGTCGGCGCCGAGCCCACGGCATTGGTTGTGAACACGCCAGCAGCACGCGTGTTCGGCGCGCACCGGACCAACAGCAGATCTTCTCGGTCCTGTTTGTAGAAGCCGGCGCAGCCGATCGCGGCTTCGACGCCGGCGATTTCGGGCAAATCAGGAAAGCGCCTCGGTGCGAGCGGGGAGACAGGTGCGAACATCAGGGCGTCACGCGGATCGGCGCGTCGGAGTTTTGCGTCGTCGTGGTGCTTGTTGGGCGCGGCGTCGTTGTGGTCGTCGTGCGCGAAGCAGGGACGGCTGTTGTCGTTGATGTTGACGTGGTGGTCGTCGTTGTCGAACGCGGCGCAGCCGGGGGCGTTGCAGTCGGACGCGGCGCCGCGGGCGGGGGTGTCGTTGTCCCGGTGCTGGGGTTGGGCGGGCCGCCGGACACGCCGCCCGGTCCCATCGGGAACGGGAAGGCCGGGGGCACAGCTTGACCTGACGGCGAACGGATGTCGGGCGTGGGGCGTTCGCGCTCGACCGGCGTTGGGCTGTCGGCAGGCGCCGTGACCTCACCGCCAGGCTCGGCGTTGCCTTCGGGTTCGCGCAGCCGAACGATGCGCGCATTGCGTTCGAGTCGCTCTTCCAGTTCGCTGATCTCCTTGAAGCGGAGCCATTCGATGATGCGCGGCCGCAGCGTCTCGATGCTGGGCGCGCCGCGTTCACGAAGATCGTCGACGCGGAGGAGGTGCCACGTTTCCCCGATCTGAATCGGGCCGACGACCTGACCGATGCTGACGTTGCCGACGGCTTGGCGGACGGTCGGAGCCAGATCGCTTACGGAACGGAAGCCCAAATCGCCGCCGTCGGCGCCGGTCTCGGTGTCCTGCGACAAAGTGTAGGCCAGAGCTTCGAATTGTTCGCCGCGATCGAGCCTTCTTTTGGCCGCCTGCGCAGACTCCATTGATGCGAACTGGATGTGGCGCAGATGGATTTCCTGACCCTGGTTCAGCTGGGAAGTGTTCTCCCGATAGAGCCGTTGGATCGCTTCGGTGTTGTTGGCGTGCTGGTCGATCTCGTCATAGATCGCCGACGCCAGCACCTGTTCGCGGGCGATTTCGAGATGACGGCGGACGTCAGCGTCGCGATCGAGGCCGCGCGCTTCCGCTTCCATCGAGAACAGCCGGAACTGAATGAGTTCTTCGAGCGTCAGGTAGAAGGCGTCGGAATTGGCGTTCAGGTCCTCACCTTCCCGCAGGCGTCCCAATTGCACTGCACGCGAACGTACGTCTTCGATGTAGATGGGCCGGCCGTTCACGGTGGCGGCGACCACCGGATCAGCGATCGAGCCGGTGTGGGTGTCGTTGCGGCCAAGACCGCACGATCCCAGCCCGATCCCCAGCAGAAGGCAGCCGACGGCGATTGCCGCGGTAGTGACGCGCGCGCGTGTCAAAAGGCCCATTCGGGTGTCCATTCTCGCTCTTTGGGCGCGCGTGCGCGTCCCCGCCTTAGGCAGCGCCGGACGCCAGGCCGGATTGGGGTCGCATTGACACCGCCTGGGGCCGCTCTTAAGTCTCGCGGGCGCGCAAGTCGAGTGGCTTTGTGCACGCCTTTGCGCGCCGGTGAGCCACAAAAAAGCCAACAAGCTCAACGCTGTCGACCACTTACTTCGCGCCCTAGCAACACGGCGCTCCGGACCCTGATCGCCTCATGTTGAACCTCGCCAAGCAGATTTTCGGGTCCGTCAACGAGCGCAAGATCAAAGGACTGCGCGGCGCCATCCAGCGCATTAATGCGTTGGAGCCGAACTTCGAGGCGCTGTCCGACGAAGCACTCCGCAACAAGACCAGCGAATACCGCCATCGCTTGGCGCGGGGCGCCAAGATCGACGAGATCCTGCCGGAAGCCTTCGCCACCGTCCGCGAAGCCTCCAAGCGAACCTTGGGTCAGCGCCACTACGACGTGCAGCTGATGGGAGGCATGATCCTCCATCACGGCAAGATCGCCGAAATGCGCACCGGTGAAGGCAAGACGCTGGTCGCGACGCTGCCGACGTACTTGAACGCGCTAGAAAGCCGCGGCGTCCACGTCATTACCGTCAACGATTATCTGGCCAAGCGCGATAGCGAATGGATGGGCCAGATCTATCGCTTCCTCGGCCTCTCGGTCGGGGTGATCGTGCACGGCCTTTACGACAATGAGCGCCGCCAGGCCTACGGCGCCGACGTCACCTACGGCACCAACAACGAGTTCGGCTTCGACTATCTCCGCGACAACATGAAGTACTCGCTGGGCGAGATGGTCCAGCGCGGGCACCGCTTCGCCATCGTCGACGAAGTTGACTCGATCCTGATCGACGAAGCCCGCACGCCGCTGATCATCTCCGGCCCGACCGAGGATCGCAGCGACTTCTACCGCTCGGTCGACGCGCTGATCAAAGAACTCGGCCCCGAGCATTTCGAACACGACGAGAAGCAGCGTTCGGTCACCTACACCGAGCTGGGCTCAGAGCGGATCGAGGAGTTGCTGGTCGAGCGCGGCCTGCTGCAAGGCTCGCTCTACGAACCCGCCAACATCTCGGCAGTGCACCACGCCAACCAGGCGCTGCGCGCGCACAAGCTCTTCCACCGTGACAAGGACTACATCGTCAAGGACAGCGAGATCATCCTGATCGACGAATTCACGGGCCGCATGATGCATGGCCGGCGTCTGTCGGAAGGTCTGCACCAGGCCATCGAGGCCAAGGAAGGCGTCAACATCCAGCCGGAAAACCAGACGCTGGCGTCGATCACTTTCCAGAATTATTTCCGCCTGTACGACAAGCTCGCCGGCATGACCGGCACGGCGGCGACCGAAGCCACCGAGTTTGGCGACATCTACAAGCTCGACGTGGTGGAAGTGCCGACCAATCGGCAAGTGAAACGCGTCGACGACGACGATGAAGTCTACCGCACGGCGAAAGAGAAATACCGCGCCATCATCGCCGACATCGAAGAGACCTACCGCAAGCAGCAGCCGGTGCTGGTCGGCACGGTGTCGATCGAAAAGTCGGAATATCTGTCCGGCCTGTTGAAGCAGCGCGGCATCCCGCACCAGGTGCTGAACGCCCGCTACCACGAGCAGGAAGCTCAGATCGTCGCGCAAGCCGGCGTGCCGGGCGCGGTCACCATCGCCACCAACATGGCCGGCCGCGGCACCGACATTCAGCTCGGCGGCAACCTCGACATGCGCGTGAAGGGTGCGCTCAAAGGCGATGAGACGCCCGAGCAGATCACGGCGCTGAAGAAGCAGATCGGCGTCGACATCGAACGCAAGCGGCAGGAATCGCTGGCGGCCGGCGGGCTCTACGTGCTCGGGACCGAACGTCACGAAAGCCGCCGCATCGACAACCAGCTACGCGGCCGGACCGGGCGCCAGGGCGACCCGGGCAAGTCGAAATTCTACATCTGCCTTGAGGACGATCTCCTGCGCATCTTCGCCGCCGAGCGACTCGATTCGATCATGCGCACGCTTGGGATCCAGGACGGTGAGGCGATCATCCATCCATGGATGAACAAGGCGCTCGAAACCTCGCAGCGCCGCGTCGAACAGCGCAACTTCGAAATCCGCAAGAACCTCCTGAAGTACGACGACGTCATCAACGACCAGCGCAAGGCGATCTTCGAGCAGCGCATCGAATTCATGCGCACCGCGGACGTCGCGCCGATCGTGAAAGACATGCGCCACGACGTGGCCGAAAAGCTCGTCCACCGGCACATGCCGGAGAAGGCCTATCCCGAGCAGTGGGACATCGATGGCCTCATCGAGGAATCGCGCGAGATCTTTGAGCTTGATCTGCCGTTCGGGCGCTGGGCCTCGGAAGAGGGCATTGCGCAGGACGAAGTCGTTGAGCGCCTCGTGCGTGAGATCGATCACGCGTACGCGCAGAAGGCAGCGCTCTTGGGCCCCGAGCGCCTCCGTGCGGTAGAGAAGCAGGTGCTGCTCTCGGTCGTAGACATGCGCTGGCGCGAGCATTTGAGCTTGCTCGATCACCTCCGCTCCGTGATCCATTTGCGTGGTTACGCGCAGCGCGATCCGTTGAACGAGTTCAAGACCGAAGCGTTCACGCTGTTCGAGCGCATGCTCCTGGACCTGCGCACCACGGTGACGCGCATGCTGATGCGTCTGCAGATCGGCGCAGCCGACGAAGCGCCGCAGCCGCAAATGCCGACGCGCATGATCGAAGTGCACCAGAATCCGCTCACCGGCGAGAACGATATGGCCGCGCCGCGCGAGGTCACGGCGCTGGCGCCGGAGGGCTTCGATCGACACAATCCGCGCACCTGGGGCAAAGTCAGCCGCAACGCGCCGTGTCCGTGCGGGTCAGGCAAGAAGTTCAAATATTGCCACGGCGCACAGACCGCGACGGCCTAAGGCGCACGCCCGAGCCAGTTCAGAATATCGAGTGCGAACTGCTTGTTCTCCTCCGCGCCCGGCGCGGGAAGACCCATCGGCGTTTGCTGCGCGCCTGCGACTTGCGCGGTGAACATAGCGGCTTCCCCAAACACCGCGACGCGACCGCGTCCCGCCTCCAACAGCGCGCCCTGAAGCTTGCCTTCGCCGCTGGTGCGCGGCGTCTGCGCATCGAATTGCCACGCCACGCTCGGCGACAGCACGGTCCATGCCGCACTCAAGCGGATGAGCGGATGCACGTTCGCGCCGCTGGCTGTGAAAGCTGAGCCTGTGAAGGTGCGCACTTGATGCACATTGGCGATGCGCGGATCGTCGACGAGACCGCCATTCTCCCGCGTAAACAGGTCAGGCGCTGAAGGCGTTCCGGGCGGAGAGCGGAACGCAAACCCATTCTCGAAACTGATCCCGAACGCCGCGCCAAGATCTTGCGCCGCGCCTGCCAACGGCATGTGATCGGCGATCAGCAGCAGCGATCCGCCGCTCTCGACCCATTGTCGTACACGCGTGATTTCCTCCGCTGTGAAAGCGGAAGGCGTGGGCAGGCGCCAATTGTCGCCGCCGTCATTCACTTCGTTGAGAGCGTTGGCGATGACGAGGATGTCGGCGTCGCGGAGACTGCGGTCGGTGAACGGCCCCCGCGAGCCGGAGACCCGAAAGCTGTTGTTGCGCATCAGTTGCGCGAACGGCGCGTAGCGCCCATCGACGGTGTGGAAGTTGTGATGCCCGCCATCGATCACGAGGCGTGGGCCCGCATTCTGCGCGAAAGCGGGACGCGCGACGCTGAGATCGGCGTGAGGATCGGCCACCTGCTGCGCAAGCGCTGGCGCCAGTGACAGGGTGACCGCCGCAAGACCAACGAGCAACGCACGCATGTTCTACTCCGTCCCTCAACTCAACATCGTGGGCGAGCACCGACAATCATGCTGCGACCACCGGGGCGATCTCAGCGATGTCCAGCGAGCGTTTCGATCATCGTGCGCCAATGTGAGAGCCCGCCATAGAAGCTGTCGACCGTCAGACGTTCGTTGAGGCCGTGGGAGCGGTCATCGCCTGGCTTCATGAACACGCCTGCGACGCCGTACGTGGGAATGCCGGCGGCGCGGAAAAACACACCGTCGGTCGCCCCCGCCGACATGGCCGGAACGATCGGCACGTGGGGATAACGCGCATGCACAGCGCCTTGAACTGCCGCCATGACATCTGGCCTGAGCGGGGAGGCGTCGCTGGCGAAATATTGGTCGAGTTGTGCAATGGCGATGTTAGCGCCGACGAGCCGCTGAATTTGCGCCTGCACGTCACTGATCGAAACGCCAGGGAAAATGCGGCAATTCACGGTCGCGACCACGCTCTGCGGCAACGCATTGTCGGCGTGGCCCCCTTGAATGAGTGTGGGGATGCAGGTCGTGCGCACTTGGCCGACATAGTTGGGGTTGGCTGAGAGCGTTGCCGCCGCGCGCCGATCACCAGGATGTGCCGCGAACCGCAGCATGGCCGGACCGATCGGCGCGTCGGTCACCGGGCCAACGGCTCGGAAGGAGGCGATGGTGGTGTCGTTCCACATCACTGGAAACTGGTAGGCGCGCACACGCAACAGCGCGTCGGCGATGTCGTAGATCGCGTTGTCGGGGCGTGGCTGTGAGGAATGGCCGCCGGGATTGTGCGCGGTGAGTGTGAAGCTCGCGAAGGTTTTCTCCGCTGTCTGCACCGTGTAGCTCGAGGCGCGGCCGGCGTCGTTCAGCGCGCCACCGCCTGCGTCGGCATTGAGGGCGAATTCGGCATCGAGCCAGTCGCGATGCTCGCGGAGCATGGAGATCGTGGTGGCGCCGCTCGTTTCTTCGTCACCACTGAAATAGAGGATGAGATCGCGTGTTGGGGTAAACCCCGCCGCCTTGAGCTGCAGGAAAACAGCCGTGAGCACGGCGATCCCGCCCTTCTGATCCGCCGCGCCGCGTCCGTAGAAGAAGCCGCCTGCCTCAACCAGCGTGAATGGGTCTCGTTCCCAATCGGAGCGGTGCGCGGGCACCACGTCCATATGAGCGATGAACAGGATCGGACGACCTCCCGAACCGTCGCCGCGATAGCGTGCGACCAACGTCGCAGTCTCGCCTTGCGGGGTGACGTGGATGTCGGAGGCGGCGAATCCACCGGCGCGCAGACGTTCGGCCAAGTAAGCGGCCATCGCGGGCGTTTGTTTGCCCTCGACGGACGTGTCCATCGAGACAATGCGCCGATAGATGTCGAGCGCTTGCGTGCGCGCCGCCTGATCAGGCGCTTGCGCCTGTGCTGCGCCAAAGAGCGAAAGCGCTACTGCGCACAAAGCCGCCCGAATGCTCGTTTTCATGAGCGCGTCCCCTCGAATTTTAATCTTTCATGAAGAGCGGTTAGCGCTTTGGCAAGGGAAGGGCGGCAGGGTCGCTGCGCGCCATGTCGATCGCCCAGACCGCCGATTTCAAGCTTGCCGCAGCGCCGCTCGCCGCGCGCCGCTGGGAGATGGCGGCCGCATCGCTTTGCCTAGTGCAATTTTCCGAGCCGCTGTTCGCTGCGATTGCGCAGGCGCAGGGGGCGACTGAACCGCCGGGCTATGCCCGCATCTTCTTTGCACCGGTCTACGCGTTCCTGGCCTGGGTGCTGTGGCGCGACCGTACTGAGGCCACGCGAACAGCGGTCGCGGCGCCGCTGATGATGGCGCTGCTCGTGCTCGCATTTGCGTCCACGCTGTGGTCGATCGACAGCGGCGCAACCTTTCGCCGCTCGATCTGGCTCGCGCTCAACATGGCGTTCGGGTTCTATCTGGCGTGGCGCTACACGTGGCGCGAGCTGCTCGAAGTGTTGGGCGGGGGTTACATCGTCCTGATCATCGGCTCGTTTGCGACAGCGATGCTCGCGCCGAATGTGGGTGTGATGTCGTTCGAACATCCCGGCGCTTGGTGCGGCCTGTGGACGCACAAGAACATGATGGGCGGCATCATGGCGCTTGGCGCTGCCGTGTGCGTGAGCGCCGCCATCGTCGCGCCCGAACGCCGGCGCTTGTGGGTTGTCGCTGCGCTCGGCGCTGCGATGCTGGTGTTACTGTCGACGTCGAAGACGTCGTTGCTGGCCATGCTGCTTGGTCTTGCCTTGATCGCGGCTGGCGTGGTGTTGCGGCGCGGACCGGTGTTCGCGACGCTTGTCGGGGCCGGCGTCACCGCGGCTGTTGTGCTGATCGCCAGCATCTTTTTGGTGGCGCCCGAACTGATCGTACAGGTGCTTGGCCGCGACCTCACCTTCACGGGTCGCACCGACATCTGGAACGCTGCCGGGCCCGCCGTCGCTGCGCGGCCGTGGCTGGGATACGGCTATTACGCCTTCTGGCTCAACGAAAACGGGCCGGCCTATTGGGTGCGCCAGGCTGTCGGCTGGAACGTGCCGTCGGCGCATTCCGGTTGGCTTGAAACCGCGCTCGGGCTCGGGCGCGTCGGTGTGGCGTTGATGGCGCTGCAGCTCTCGGCGACGCTGTGGCGCGGCGTGCGCTCGGTGTTCGATCCCGCAGCGGGCCTTTGGGCGCCCGCACTGCTGGCGGCATTCACGCTCTACACCATGAGCGAAAGTCACGCGTTGCAGGCCAACAATCTGTTCTGGACAATTTACGTTGCTGCAGCAGCGCGCCTAGCGCTCGATGCGGTAGAGAAGAAGCAGCCATGAGTGCAATCCTGATTCTCGGCATCGACCCCGGCCTCAATCGTTGCGGTTGGGGATTGGTTGCAAGCGAGGGCGCGCGTCTGTCCCACGTCGCACACGGCGTGATCGCGCCGAAGGTGCAGCAACAGCTTGCGAGCCGGCTGCACGACGTGTTCGAGGGTCTGTGCGCCGTGATGGAACGCTACCAGCCGCACGAAGCGGCCGTCGAAGAAACGTTCGTGAACTCCAACGCACGCGCAGCGCTTGCACTCGGACAGGCGCGCGGCGTGGCCCTCGCGGCGGCCGCCCGGAGCGGCGTGCGCGTTGCGGAATACGCGCCGACCACGATCAAAAAGGCTATCGTCGGAGCAGGATCGGCCGACAAAGCGCAAATTGCGTTCATGGTGCGTCGTCTGTTGCCGACAGCAGGGGAAGTTACAGCCGACGCCGCCGACGCGCTCGGCGTTGCGCTCTGTCACGCTGCGCACGGCGGCTTCAACCGCCGCGTCGGAAGCTAGCCTTCAGCGGTGATCGACCTAGCTCTTCACGCGGGCAAGACCGTGTGAGGAGTTCCCATGTCATACGTCGATGGTTTCGTCGTCCCCGTGCCGAAGGACAAAGTGAACGCCTACCGCGCCATGGCCGAGAAGGCCGGCAAGGTCTGGAAAGAATATGGCGCGCTCGAAGTGCACGAGTTCATCGCCGACGATGTGAAGCCGGGCAAGTACACGTCGTTCCCGCAGAGCGTCGATTTGAAAGACGACGAGACCGTCGTGTTCTCCTGGATCGTCTATCGCGATCGCAAGCAGCGCGACGAAGTGAACAAGAAGGTGATGGACGATCCGCGCATGAAGGATGGCATGGAGAACATGCCGTTCGACGGCAAGCGCATGATCTTCGGCGGCTTCCAGCCGTTGGTGGAAATGTAGCTAGACCCGCGCGATCACGCCGTAGGCGAGCAGGCGCTGGATCATCGTGTCCGGTCGCTCGGTGGAAAGATCTGCGATCGTGAATGGTGCGCCAGATAGCACTCGCTCAAGTGCGGGGCGCGCCGCGGCGGTGAAATTGATTTCGCCGCCAGGAGCGATCAGCGCGAGCCCATCGCCGTCCGGCGCCAGCCGCAGTGGCGCATGCGAACGCACCTTGAACCGCTCCGTAGGCTGAATCGGGCGCGACGCATGGATCACCGCGCCGCGATTGTCCGCCGCGCGTGAGCGGATGAAGCTGTCGATCATCAGCTCGAGCGCGGGATCGAGCACGATGTCGCGCGCCGCGATCTCTCCGAGCTGTTTCAGATACGCCCGTGCCGCCTCGCGGTCGAAGCCGGGGCTTGCAAAATCGTGCGGCAAGCTCTTGCGGAATTCTGGTGTTCTGAGAGCCACTTCTGACACTGCTTCCAGCATGAGATCGGCCCATGTCCGGGTGATGAGCCCGACCGTGATGTGCAGCGAAGCTGCGTCACCGGCTGTGACCGCGTCGTGCATCAGGCCGCGCGGCACGTAGGCGCAATCGCCGGCTGACAGTTTGAATTGCTGGCGAAGCTCACCCACCGGATGCTTGCCGCTTTCAAAGCGCTCGCCGCGGTAGGGCGTATCAACCGGCTTGTCGTAGAGCCGCCATTCCTTTTCGCCTTCGACCTGCAGCACGAAGACGTCGTGATTGTCGTAGTGCGTGCGGAAGCCCTGCGCGTTGGGCGGCGTCAGATAGATGTTGGTTTGTACATGCGCCGAGAACACGCCTTCGAGCGCGCGGCAGAAGCGCGCCAACGCCGGCTCGTACTGGTGCGCCTGCTGCAGGATGATGGTGGCGCCGCCGCGATAATGGTCGGCCACGGCGCCACGATCGATATAGCCCGCTGAATCCACGTAGTCGGAGCGCATCATGTTGCGCGTGGCGTCGGCGAGATCGAGCTGGCCTTCCTTCAGATCGATATTGGTGACCAGCGCGTCGATGGCGTCGATCGAAAGCAGGCCTTCAAACCGCTTCGGCGATGCATGCGCGACGATGAGCGCCTCGCGCTCATAGACGCGCTCCAGAAAATCCGCGACGCGCTCCGATCCGAGCAGATAAGCGAGCGGTTCCTCGAGCCAGGGCTCGCGAGCCATGCAGTGTTACGTTCCGCGGCCGCGGCCAGGTTGGTCGTGGGAATCGCTGTCCGTGATGCCATTTTGGCCGCCGCGACCGTAACCCTGCGCGTCGGTGGAATCTCGGTCTGTCAGACCGGTGTAGGGACGCCGATTGCCGCTGCGGCCATAGCCTTGCGCGTCGCCGGGATCGGTGTCGTTCACGCCGGTATAGCCGCCGCGTCCCCCCGCCAGTCCCTGACGGCCTTGGCCCGCTGCGTCCGCATTCGGCCCGCTGTCGCTGTCGGTCGCGCCGCCGCTTTGTCCGCGGCGGCCGCCGCCTGGCGGATCCGCGTTGGGGCCGGTGTCGCTATCGGAAGCGCCCTGGCCGCCGCCCGTGCCACGCCCACGCCCGGCGACATCGGTGCTGTCGCTGTCCGTCACGCCATTGCCGCGTCCGCGCCCCGGCGGATCGGCATTCGGACCGCTGTCGCCGTCAGAGCGTCCGGCACTGCCGCCGCCTCGGCGCCCGTGGCCGATCTGATCCGCATTGGCGCCGGTGTCGCTGTCGGAATAGCCCGAGCCCGCTTCGCACCGCTGACCTTGGCCGCCGCGATCTGCGTTCGGGCCGGTGTCGCTGTCTGAGCAGCCCTCGGTGCGGCGCCCGCGGCGCCCGTAGCCCGCGCGGTCTGCATTCGGGCCGCTGTCATTGTCGCTGTACCCGCTGCCTGTGCGACCGCGTCCGCGTCCTGAAGGATCCGCGTTCGGACCGCTGTCGCCATCGGTCATGCCCGTCCGGCCGCCGCGTCCGCGCCCCACCGGGTCCGCGTATTGGCCGCTGTCGGAATCGCTAGCGCCCGTCGAACCACGGCCTTCGCCCGGCGGATCCGCGTTTGGACCGCTGTCCTGGTCGCTCACGCCTTCTTGGCCGCCGCGACCAAAGCCCGGACGATCACTGTTGGCGCCTTGGTCTGAATCTGTCGTGCCGCTGCGTCCATACCCCGCGCGGTCTCCATTCGAGCCGCTGTCCTGATCCGTGCGTCCCGTGTAGCCGGAATAGGTCTGCGCTGAGGCGGTCCCGGTGACGACGCCCGCGGCGCCGCCCGCCGCCATCGTCGCGCCGACGACCTTCGACATGAACGAGCGGCGATTCAGAGGCTTCTTGGTATCCGACATGAATCAACCCCTCATGCATCCCGTCCGCAGATGCGAACCGGTCGCAAACGTTTGAGTCCCTCGACGTTCTGCGTACCACGCTTCTCGGAAATGGAAAGCGCAGCCGTTCGTTTCGCACGCCTGCGAATCCCCGCATTGAGAGACGTTCGCAAATTGGACGCATCACATGATTGGTTCTTTGCAAGGCGTGGTCGCAGCGGTCGGTGAAGACAGTGCGCTGATTGAAGTCGGCGGTGTCGGTTACCTGGTGCAGGCGCCCGCGCGCACGTTGGGGCGCTTGAGCGTCGGCGCCCCCGCGCGGCTCTCGATCGAGACGCATGTGCGTGAAGATGCGATCCGGTTGTTCGGCTTTTCCAGCGAAGAAGAACGCTCCTGGTTTGCGCACCTGCAGACCATTCCAGGCGTCGGGGCCAAGGTTGCGCTCGCCATCCTCGATGCGATGCCGCCGGAAATTCTTGTCGATGCCGTCGCGACGCAAGACAAAGCCGCCTTCGCGCGCGCCAACGGCGTCGGGCCGAAACTTGCGGCGCGTTTGGCGCAGGAACTTGCGGCGAAAAAGGAGGGGCCGAAGACCTTCATGTCGCTGAGCGGGGGCGTTGCACAGAGCGCTACGCGTGCGCCGGCCGCGACCGCAGGTTCAAGCGGCGCGCGCGCGGAGGCGGTTTCGGCGCTGGTTAATCTCGGCATCGACCAATCGAGTGCGGCGCGCGCGGTAGCGAGTGCGGCGAAGAATTTCGACGCGGACACGCCGGCGCCGGAACTCATCCGCGCCGCGCTGAAAGAAGTCAGCCGCTGACAATTTGCGGCTTGACCTAGAGTGCACTCTAGGATGTTTCATCTGCAACTGGTTCAATTCGGAGACCAGTTGTTATGCGTGAAATCGAAAATGGCAAAATCGTCACAGAGGTCATGAACGCGCTCGCCAAAGGCGACACCACGCCGTTCAGAGAGGCGATGGCGGACAATTTCACCTGGCGCATGATGGGCCACGGAAATTGGGGCAAAGTGTACCAGGGCAAGCGCGATGTCCGCGAGAAAATGTTCCTTCCCCTCGTTGCGCAATACGCCGATCGCTACACCAACACGCCCGTCAGCATCTTCGCGGATGGCGACACCGTCATTGTTGAGAGCAGGGGCGCGGTCACCACCAAGGCGGGCAAGGCCTACAACAACCGCTATTGCTTCGTGATCGAGATGGCCGAGGGCAAGATGCGCGAGCTTCGCGAATATTGCGACACGGCGCTTGCTGACGCTGTGCTCGAGCCGCTGGCGTCGTGACCGGGCGGTATCACATCGGCGCGTTCGGCAAGCTCACTGGCCACAGCGTCCACACCATCCGCTGGTACGAGGCCGAGGGGCTGCTGCCGGGCGTCGAGCGCGATAGCGGCGGCAGGCGTGTCTATCTCGAAGGCCATGTCGAGCTGCTGCGCTTTCTCGAACGATTGCGCAGCACCGGCATGCCGGTTGCGGAAGTGCGGAAATATTCGCAGCTCGCCTACCAAGGCTGGCGCACTTTGGGTGAGCGCCAAGCGCTGCTTCGCGCTCACCGCGCCAGCGTCGAAGCAAGAATTTCCGATGCGCAGAACGCGCTGAAGCTGATCGACGCCAAGCTCGCTTATTACGCCGAATGGCAGCGCAACAAGAAACGCCCGGCCAAGCCGCCCGCGATACTCGTCGGCAGGGTCGACGCGGCGGCAAAGCGCAAGAGCGCCGCCCCTCGGCGAGATCCGCGCTGACGCTTTTCGCGCCGCTGCTGTAAGGAAACTCGCGCCCACAGCGTCTAATGTCTCGAATTGGATGGGCGAGGCATGGTGGGGCAGGACGCTCTCTTCGAAGACTGGATGCGCGAGCATTTGAGCGTGCTGCATCGGATCAGCCGTGCGTTCGCGACGGGCGCCGATCAACACGATTTGCTGCAGGAGTTGATGCTTGCGGTCTGGCGGGCCGCGCCGGCGTTCCGCGCTGAAAGCAAGGCGTCGACCTTCATCTTCCGCGTCGCGCACAACCGCGCGCTGACTTGGCGTCGCCATCAAGCCGTGCGGACGCGCCGCGACGCGGAAGCCATCCGCGCAGCGCTGGAAGCGCCACCGGCAGTGGAGGATGTGCTGCTAGAGCGCCTCTACGCTGCAATCCGTCAGATCGAAGGCGTCGATCGCTCGCTGATCCTGCTCTCGCTGGAAGGGCTTTCCTATGCCGAGATCGCCGCTGTTCACGGTCTCAGCGAAACCAATGTTGGCGCGCGCCTGACCCGCGCCCGCGCCAAGCTGGCGCAAATGATGGAGCAAACCCAATGATCGACTTCGCCGAATTGGAAGCTGCGTGGCGTTCGCCCGCCAACACGCCCTCGGAAGCCGCGAATGCCTACGTGTTGCGAGACTTGAACGCGACCTTGAAGCAGCGTCGTGACAGTTTGCGTGGCTTCCTGATCTTCGCCGCCGTAGCGCTTGGGCTGGTGTTGGTCCGCATCGCCATCGGAGTAATCGGTGGGCAGGGCGATGCGATCGACTGGTCGCGTGAATGGGCGCTCGCGCCGCTGCTGGCTGTGCCTATCATCCTTCTTGCAGTGATCTGGCGACAGCGACACGCCCAGATGTCGCGGTTTTCTAACGCGAACGGTCTGGTCGAAACCTTCCGCGCGCTTCTCGCCGACAACGCCTTCGCGCGCACGCGCATCAAGCTAATTGCTTTCCAGCACATTGGGATCCTAAGCTTAGAATTCCACGTGGACAAGTTGTC
>JADMIO011475741.1_pt1 | contig 82981 bp, 65 predicted proteins | sample 8958161 | NCBI WGS metagenome assembly JADMIO01 (sample SAMN16585339, study PRJNA669376) | soil metagenome | isolation source: Crop rotation soil | place: USA: Cullars Rotation, Alabama | collected 2011
CGCGACAACTTGTCCACGTGGAATTCTAAGCTTAGGATCCCAATGTGCTGGAAAGAATGGTCGGCGCGGACGGTGGTGTCAAACCGGCGGGCAAGGAAGCGTTCGAAACGGTAGAGCGCCTCGCGGAGCTCGGGGGTGACGGGCTGCTCGCGAAGGAACGCCTCGGTCGCGGGGAGAACCGAGGCCATCAGCTCGGTGACGGCGACTTGGTAGCCCCGTTCGAACGAGTGGTGGCTGTAGGCCTCGATCACGTTGCCGAAAAGGGTGTCCGGCAGTTCCGTGACGGAGATGCGCGCGGCGTCGGTCTGGTCGACCGGCACGGCTGTGGGAGGTTGGACGTCGTGGTGTTGTGCGACCATGGGCGGATCCTCCGCACGTGGCACCGAACGATCGGTATCCCGCGGCTCCGCCCCGGCAGTTTGAAACTGCCGGCGCCACGGCGCGGCGTGGCGCAGCGGAGCCGCGGGATCCGAGTCAATCAAATCAATCCGGACGCGATCGATCGCGTCCGCCGCGCGTCACAGCAACAGCTGAAACTGCGCCCGGAAGACGAACTGGTCCTCGTCGTCCGGCTGGGCCAGGATGCCGGCGGAGTTCAGGTCGACCGGCGACCCGTTGGGCAGCCACGTCACGTCGGCGGTGAACTTCGCGGCGTGCTCGTGGATGTAGTAGTTCACGCCGCCGGTGATCTCGTGGACGTTGTCGGTGATCTGCGCCGCGGCGCCGATCGACCCGGCCGTCGGGGCGGCCTCGTCGTCGAACTTGGTGTAGTCGTAGCGGGCGAAGACCTCCCACTTGTCGTTCAGCGCGTAGGCCGCCTGGGCGAGGAAGCCCCAGTCGTACGTCACGCCGGTGCCGCCGGCCGGGGCGGCGCGGAAGTCGCGCTGCACGCCGACGAAGGCGCCGTAGAGGCCGAGGCCCTTGATCGCCTGCGGCTCCCACTGGACGTCGACGGTGTGGAACAGCACGTTGACGTTCTGCGCCGTGTCCCACTCGAACCCGCCGCCGACGACGAGCAGGTCCTTCGTGTTGCCCACCGCGGAGAAGTCGTCGTACTGCTTCCAGTCGCCGAAGACCTTGTAGTCGACGCGGCCGAAGACGCCCCACTGCGGGTTGACGATCTGGAGGAACGTCGAGCCGCCGCCGGAGTCGGTGAACGCGGTGTTCCGCGTGCCGAACCCGTCGGTGAAGGCGACCGTGGCGCGGACGGCGCCGCCGTTGTCGTAGATGCCCTGGATGCCCTGGAGGTAGTTCTCGCTACCGGTGGCGCCGCCCGCGAGCGCGTCGTGGAGGAACGACCGCTCGACCGCCAGCTGCCGCTTCCCGCTGACGCCGGTCTCGTGGTCCCAGTCGCTCACGAACGTGCCGGCGCGGACCGCGAACGGCGTGTCCTTGAACTTGTACCGCACCCACCCCTCGTCCAGCGTCGGGGTGCCGGCGGTCCGGCTGGTGTTCCACTGGAACTTGTAGTCGATGTTCCCGTAGACCTTGCCGTCGAAGGAGAACTTCAGCCGCCGCGTCTCGAACCCCGTGTCGACCGCGTCGCCGTCGCCGTTCTTCGAGTCGGTGCGGGCGTTGGCGACGTACCGGAGCTGGTAGTGGAGGTTCGGGTTCAGGACGAAGTTCCCGTCCGCGCTCTGGATGATGAACTTGCCCTTGCTGTAGCCGGCGGTGAACCCTTCGGTGTCGAAGAACCGGCTGCGGTCGTCCGCGTCGCGGAGGACGCCGTCGACGGTGGCGTCGACCTCGGCCGTCGTCGGGCCGGAGGCTCCGGCGGACTGCTTCGCCTCGAGCGCCTCGACCTTGGCCCGCAGCGCCTCGATCTGCTGGAGCAGTTCGGCCTGCGTCGGGTCGTTGGCCGCGAACGCCGCCGACGACGCGCCGAGCGTCGCAGCCGCCGCGAGTGCCAAAGCCGCGGACTTCCGGTGGAACCCTTTCACGAGATCTCCTTCCGCCGCGCGCCCGATCACCTCCCGGCGAGAGAGGTCGGCGGCGGCATTCCTATTAATCCCTTGCCTTGATCGGTTCGGGGTGGTTCAAAAGTACAGTCGAGCCCGCCGCAACTTCAGCGGCGGGCGACCGCGAAACGTCGACGGATGCGTCGACACGAACAGAGGTGATGACCTGCGGGCAGTTCCATGACGGTCGTCACTCTAGCCTCTGCATCGGCAGAGTCAACGAAAAAACATCACCTTTTTCTACAGAATAAATAGGTGTTTGGAGGTATTGGACATAAGATCATAGAATTAAGCAGTTTATATTACGAGAAATGAGTGATGACCCCGCGGCATTCGCCCCTCACGGTTGCTCACCTAGGGTAGTATCATTCCCAGCATGGCCACTCTCTCCCCGTCGAAACGGCGAACCTTGGCAGCCTCGGCATCCGTCCTTTTATTGCTGGGCTGCAGTCCGGCGCGGACCGACGCCCCTCCGGAGAAGACGACTGCCCCTTTCCCCGCTTACACGCGCCCGGCCACCCTTCCCGTCGTCGCTGCGAACCAACCCCTTTTCGCGCGGCTCGGCGGTCAGGCCGTTGTTGCCAGGGTCGTCGACGACTTTGTCGCCCTTGTCGCGGCCGACCCGACGTTCAACGGCCCGGGTCGCCGACGCCCGTGGACCGGACCGCCCGAGCAGGTCGCGCTCCTGAAGAAGCGCTTCGTCGAGTTCACCTCCAACGCGACCGGCGGCGACCTGCCTTACAACGGACCAGACCTGATGACCGCGAGCCGCGGCATGGAGATCACCGACGCCGAGTTCGACGCCTTGGCCGCGCACGCCTCCGCGGCGTTGGAGAAGCATAAGGTTCCCGCGCGGGAACGCGCCGAGTTGCTCGCGGTCATCGGCCGGACGCGGAGCGCGGTAGTCGCCACCGCCGCAACCAGGAGTAACGCGGCCCCCGCCGCGCCGACGCCCCCCGCGGCCGCCCCGGAGAAGCCCGCCCCGCCCTTCGTTCCCCAGCCCATCACGTCGGACGAGTCGGAGCTGGAGCTCCCCCCCTTGCAGAGCGGACAGTAGCGCTCGCACTTCCCCCGGCGGAGCCTGCGCTGCTCTTCCTGTCACGCAGGTTACCCGTGCCGCCCGCGCGGCCCCTCCGTCGGCGGCACGGGTACAGACCAACACGTAAAATATTGCGAGCGACGCCTTCACTGTGGTATCGACGAACGCCGATGGATGAGATAGGCTGCCGCGCGCGCGGGCGGGCCGCCGGGTATCGGCACGTTCGGGCCGAAGGCTTCTTGAGCGGGGTTCACGGATGTCGTCGTTGTCGCCGTCGTCGTCTTCGTCTTCCTCACCCTCGTGTCGCCTCGATCTCGTCCAGGTCGTGCTGGAGCTCTCCACCTGCCGGACGGTCGAACGGGTCGTGCGGGTGTTGCGGGACGCCACGCGCGACCTCGTCGGCGCCGACGGGATCACCGTCGTCCTCCGCGACGGCGACAAGTGCTATTACGTCGAGGAGAACGCGATCGGGCCGCTCTGGAAGGGGAAGCGGTTCCCGATGAGCGCCTGCATCTCCGGGTGGTGCATGATCCACCGGCAGCAGCTCGTGATCCAAGACATCTACGCCGACGCCCGCATCCCCCACGACGCCTACCGCCCGACGTTCGTGAAGAGCCTGGCGATGACCCCGATCCGCACGGCCGCGCCGGTCGGGGCGATCGGCGCGTACTGGGCGACGCACCACGAGGCCACCCCCGAGCAGCTCGGCACGCTGCAGGCGCTGGGCGACTCGGCGTCGCTCGCCTTGGAGAACGGGCAGCTGATCGACGAGCTCCGCGACGCCGGGCGGCGCAAGGACGCGTTCCTGTCGATGCTCGCGCACGAGCTCCGCAACCCGCTGGCGCCGATGCGCAACGGGCTGCACCTGCTGCGCCTGCAGGGCGGCAGCCGCGAGGCCGTCGGCGAGGCGGCCGAGATGATGGACCGGCAGGTCGTCCACATGTCGCGGATCGTCGACGACCTGCTCGACGTCGCCCGCATCAACAACGGCAAGGTGACGCTGAAGCGGTCGCGGCTCGACCTCGGGGCCCTGCTGCGGCAGTGCGTCGAGGACCGCCGCCACGCCGTCGACGCGGCCGGGCTGAAGCTGAGCCTCGAGGTGCCGCTGGCGCCCGTCTGGCTCGACGCCGACGCGACCCGCCTGACGCAGGTGTTCGGCAACGTGCTCGACAACGCCCGCAAGTACACCCCGGCCGGCGGGCGGGTGGCCGTCAGCCTCTCCGCCGACGCCGCGACGCGTCAGGCTCGGGTCGAGGTCCAGGACACCGGCATCGGCATCTCGTCGAAGCTGCTGCCCCACGTCTTCGAGACGTTCATGCAGGCGGACGAGTCGCTCGACCGGACGGCCGGCGGGCTGGGGCTGGGCCTGTCGATCGCCAGCGGGCTCGTGAAGCTGCACGACGGGTCGATCTCGGTCCAGAGCGACGGCATCGGAAAGGGCGCCCGGTTCTCCGTCACCCTACCCAACGTCGAGCCCGCGCAACTCACGCCCCCCGCCGCCGCCGCCGCGGCCGAACCGGGCGGGAAGGGCCTCCGGCTCCTCATCATCGAGGACAACAAGGACTCGGCACACTCGCTCCAGAAGCTGCTGAAGTACTGCGGCTACGGCGCGAGCGTGGCGTACGACGGGAGCAGCGGCGTCGACCTGGCGCTCGCCGAACGCCCCGACGTCATCCTCTGCGACATCGGGCTTCCGAAGATGGACGGCTACACCGTCGCCGCCACCCTTCGCAAGTCGACCGACACCGCCGGCGCCCGCCTGATCGCGGTCACGGGCTACGGCACCGACGAGGACCGCCGCAAGTCCCGCGACGCCGGGTTCGACGCCCACCTCGTCAAACCGATCAACCTCGACGAGCTCCTCGGCACGCTGAAGAAGTGCGCTTAAAGTTCGACGACCGTTCCGGGTCTGGGGTGGCGTGGCACAGGCTGATCGCTTCCGCGAAACGCGTGTCCCCTGGCAACTGTGATCCCGAGTCGTCACGGGCTGCGCCGCACCCGCGAGGGATGAGATGGGTCGGCAGCATCGCGTAGCACGGGCATCTCGCCCGTGTGTTTGAGGAACACGGCCAGGATGCCCGTGCTACGGTAGGACCGCTCGCACCGCGCGCATTTTCAGGGCAGGAGCGTCAGCGGCGAGGGGACGACCCCACGCCTTCACGCCCGATCGCCGCACGCGCTCAACGCTTCTCCGGAACCAACTCCACAACTCTCAGGTCGATCAACGCCCCGTCTGGCTCCCCGTCCGGCTTGACCGTCAGCCGCTGCCGCCCTGCCTTCAAATCGATCGTGCCGAACTGCTTTCGCGCGTAAGTGTCCCAGTCGCCGGTCGGCGGCACCTTTGCCGTCGTCCGCCGCGCGCCGCACTCGACGGCCAGCACGTTGCCGGCCGAGTCGTCGGCGCAGGCGAAGTCGAGCCACACGGCATACGTCTTCGCCTCGGGCACCTCGACCGTCCACGCCGCGTGGTCGGCGGCGCTCGACCAGAAGCCGAGGTTGCCGTGGCGTTCTTCCAGCACGACGTTCGGGCCGTAGATCTCGGCCGACTTCGGGGAGAGCCGGAGCGTGCCGTCCGCGCCGGCGCGGACCAGCGCCGGCTCGTTCCCTTCGAACGTCTTTCGCGCCGGCCGCGGCGCGCCGGACGCCGCGAACGCCAACAGGTCGGCCATCTCCTGCTGCGACAGGCCGGCCTCGAGCCCTTCGGGCATCAACGACAGTCCGGTGCCGCGCATCGCCTTCAGGTCGGCCCGGGCCACCGTCGCGGCGACGCCGTTCGCCTGAAGGATCGTGACGCTTTCCCCGGCCTCGGCGGCGAGTACGCCGCTGTACGTCTGGCCGCGCGTCGTCTCGACGACGTAGTTGGCGTAGCGCGACTCGACCGCGCGGTTCGGGTCGAGCACGTGCGTCAGCAGGTAGGAAGGCGAGGGGTCTGACAGCCCCGCGAGGTCCGGCCCGACGGGGTGGCCGACCCCTCCGAGTTGATGGCAGCCCGCGCACAGCTTCACGAAGAGCGGCTTCCCCTTCGCCGCGTCGCCCGCCAGGTCTAGCGCGGCCGCGTAGGCGTCGATCGTCTTGCGGCGGTCCTTGTCGACGGCGTCGTGGGAGAATGTCGCTTCGGCCCGCTCACGGACCGATGCGCTGTTGCTGCGGAGCAGCCGCTGGCGGCGCTCGGCGTCGACGTCCCGCGCGGGGATCTCGCCCGACGACAGGGCGACGAGCAACGCCTGGGTCCCCTCGCGCCGACCGAGCAGCGCGTCGAGCACCACGGCCCGGTCGTGCGGCGCGTACGACCGCCACCCCTTGATGAGCGGGTCGAGCGCCTCCGGCGTGCCGATCCGCCCGAGCGATTCCACCGCCGCGGACCGGACCTCCGGCGGCGCCTTCGGCCCGAGCAGGGCGACCAGCGCCGACAGGTCCTCCCTCGTGCGGTCCGGCCCCCGGTAGAGGAGCCGGACGGCCGCCGCGCGCTTCTCGGAAGCCGCGGAGGCGTCGGCGGCGGTTTGCCGCGCGGCGACGAACATCGGCTCGATCCGCCGCAGCGCCCCCGCACGAGCCGGGCCCTCGGCCGCCAGCGTCGCGAGCGAATACCCGGCGGAGTCCAGCGCGTCGAGCAGGTCCGCCGTCGCCGCGACGTCCGAGTCCGCCCCGCCCGTGCCGTCGTCGGAAAGGCCGGCGACCAGCGCGAAGACGTCGGCGACCGCCTCCCCGTCCCGCGCCTCGGCCGCCATCTGGGCGACCGGCGCGGCCAGGCCGATCGGCATCCCGACCCGCGACGCGCGCCGCACTTCGGCGACGAACGGCCTCACCATCTCCGGCCGCAGCGAGCTGACAACGCCGGCCGTCACGTACAGGTCGCCGTCGACCAGCGCCGCCAGCGGGCGGACGGCCTTCTGGTCGCGGCGGCGGGCGCCGAGCGTCAACGCCAGTTGCAGGCGGACCGGCGCATCCGCGCCGCCCGTCAGCCGCGCCAGCGCGTCGATCAGGTCGTCGCCGTCGTCCAGTCGCGGCTCGCAGAGGAGGATCGCCTGGCGGACGACGCCAGGGTGGGGGTCGCGCAACGCGGCGAGAAGGGTCTCGTGCCGCAGCGCGCCGAGCCCGTCGAGCGTGCAGAGCGCGTGGAGCCGGGCCAGCGGCCGGCGGTGCCCCGCCGCCACCGCTTCGAGCAGCGGCACCGCGGACTTGTCCTGCCGCTCGACCAGGAGCTGTTGCGCCGCGTCGCGCTGCCAGCCGCTGGGCGAGTCGAGCGCCGCCACCAGCCCGGCCGCGTCGAGGCGGTCGAGCCGCGGGATCGGGCGCGGCCTCACGCCGGCCGGGAATACGCGGTAGACCCGCCCCTTGTCGTGGCCGGCCCGCAGGTCGAGCTTTTTCACCGCGGCCGGCGGGATCCACTCCGGGTGCTCGATCACCTCCCGGTACATGTCGGCCACCCAGAGCGCGCCGTCCGGGCCGGTGCGGAGCTTCGTCGGGCGGAACCAGTTGTCGGTCGAGGCGAGGAACTCGCTCGCCCGCTCGTCGGCGGCCCGCTCGCTGCGGAACGTCACGCCGTGCGGCTCCATCACCTCCCGGTGGACCAGGTTGTGCACCGGCTCGCTGACGAAGCTGTTCCCGGCGAACGCCGGGCCGAACAGGTCGTCGCGGTAGACGCAGACGCTGTTGGCCGACGTGATCCGCCCGGCGTGGTCGAAGTCGTTGAACCGGGCCGCCAGCTTTGACGCCGGGAAGACGGCCGCCGCGCCCGACGCCTGGGCGCAGCTGAACCACGGCTCGATCACGCCGCCGACCCGCGCGTTCCGCGTCAGGTAACGCTCGGCCAGGACGAAGTGGTAGTTGGGGTTACTGTTGTTACACCCGAACCAGTTCCCCCAGTCGTCGCGCGTCCGCCCGAACTGCGTGCCGGCGGTCTCGGGCTCGATCTCGCCGGTCTCGGGGCGGCAGCGGAAGTCCTTCCCCCGCCCGAGGTCGACGGTCTTCCCCGTCTTGAGCGACTTCACCCTGCCGCCGCTCTCGCCGTTGGCCCCGTAGAACCAGTTGTCCAGCCCGTAGACCAGCCCGTTGACGCGGTGCTGCTGGTTCCCCTCGCCGAAGCCGGTGAAGAGGACCTCGCGCCGGTCGGCCTTGCCGTCGCCGTCGGTGTCCTCGGCGTAGAAGACGTCCGGCGCCGCCGTGACGATCACGCCGTTGCGCCAGGGCGTGACGCCGGTGGGGAACGAGAGCTTGTCGAGGAAGACGGTCGACCGGTCGTACTTCCCGTCGCCGTCGTCGTCGGTGAGGAACCGGACGACCCCGCCCGGCCCCCCGTTGCCGTCGACCCCCAACGGGTAGTCTCCCATCTCGACGACCCAGAACTTCCCGTCCGGCCCCCAGGCGAACGAGACGGGGTCGGTCGTCATCGGCTCGCAGACGACCTGCTCGACTTGGAATCCCGCCCGGACCCGCATCGAAGCGAGCGCCTCGGCCGGCGACTTGGCCGCGGGGCGGTCGTCGCGCGGGGAGTGCGCATCGGCGACAGCGTGGCGAGCAAGTCCATTCAGCGACAGGACCGCGGCGAAGAGGGGGAGACGGCGTCGGCGGCGCATCGAAACCTCCTCGGAGTCGCGCGACGGAAGGGGCGCGACCCGAACCATCGTATCGCGGCGCGACGCCGATTCCTTGGGGCTTTTAGAAAAGTCGAACGAGGCGGGCACGCGCACTCGATGTTTTCACCGCGGGCCGAACCGTGGTCCGACACCGGCGCCGCGGGATGCGGTGAAGACGATTGGCGTTTGGCGACCTTCGGTGGGTTCAGACGTCGGCCGGTCGATCAGTCCTCCGCGCATCCCCAAACGACCGGCGCGTTGGGGGCGGTCGCCCGGCGGGTGATGACTCGGCGGGCGTCGGCGACGTTGAACGCCACCGGCGGCCAGAGCGCCAGGGCGGCCAGCACCTTGGCGGCGGCAGCGAGGGGGCGGCGGTCGGCGAAGAGGCGCACCGCCCGGCTGCCCAGCTTGCGGGCGCGGTAGCGGCGCCGGGCGAACCAGAGGCGGGCACGCTCGGTCCCGGTCAGCAGCGGCACGAAGCTCCCGAGGATCCGCTTCCCCTCGATCTCGAACGCGGGGTTGGCCGACACCGTCTTGCTCCGGTCGTGCAGCCGGTAGACGGCTAGGTCGTCCGGGATGACTGCCGGCACCAGGTCTTTCAGGAACCGCAGGCGGAGCCAGAAGTCGTAGTCGAAGTAATAGTGGAGGTCCTCACGGAACTCGCCGTTGGCGCGGTGGAGGTCCGACGTCCAGAAGCTGGACGGCTGCGGCACGGGGCACCAGAGGAACCACTCGGTGAAGCTCTTCTCGGCGAAGACGCGCAGCGGCCAGTCCGGGTGGCCGGCCGAGCGGTAGCGTACCTGACCGACGACCCACGGCGCGTTCCGTTCGCGCATCGCCCGGGCCACGTTCAAGAGGCAGCCGGGCTCGAGCAAGTCGTCGCTGGCGATGTAGTTGTAGATCTTCCCCGTCGCGCGGGCGAACCCCTTGTTGATCGCCTGACTCTGACCTTTGTCGCGCTCGCTGACCCACCAGGCGAGCCAAGGCTGGTACTTCTCGATGACGTCGACGCTCCCGTCGGTGCTGCCGCCGTCGACGATGATGTACTCGAGGTCGGGGTAGCCCTGCAGGAGGATCGAGCGGATCGTCTCCTCGATGTACTCGGCCTGGTTGTAGCTGGGGGTGACGATGGTAACGCGCGGCAACAACGCGACGTCGGCCCCAGAGCCATCGGGCGTGCCGACGGTCCAGGGGAACCCGGTCTTCCCGGGCGGCGGCGGCGGAAGCTCGTTGACGTTCGGACAGCGCATCGTCTCTCACGCGAGCGTCTTGCGCTCGTCCCCCACTCCTTTTGCATCTGACGCCGTCCCGTCCGGAGGATCATCGACCGAACGAAGATGACATCTTTCACGGATGGTAGAGAATTTCCCTATACCAACTCATGTAATTACCGAAACTTTGATTCACGTCCAACTGTCCCTTTGCACCCGCCAAGGCGTTGCCAGCCATTGTGTCGCGCAACGACTGGTTGCCCAGCAAGTGTCGCAGGGCGTCCGCCAAGGCGTCGGCGTCGGCCGGTGGCACGAGCACGCCCGTCGCGTCTTGCGCTTCGTGGGCCGGCGCCGGGACGCAAAGCGGCGATGACGCGTCCGTCACCGCCCGGAGCGACCGCACCTGCTCCGGAATCCCCCCGACGGCCGACGCCACGACCGGCGTGCCGCAGGCGAGGGCCTCGAGCACGGTGGTCGGAAACGTGTCGGCCCGAGCCGCGTGGACGTACAGGTCGGCCGCCCGGTAGTGCCTGGCGACCCGCGCCGGGTCGGCGAGGAACTTCACCGGGCGGACCTCGCACCGGCCGAATCGTTCCGGCTCGCCCTCGTCGCCGAGGGCGATGCAAACCAGCGGTGCGCTCCCCTTGTCATCGGCTAGTTGCGCGAGCGACTTCCGAAGCGTCCGGTAATCCTTAAACGGGTTCTCACGCACGCGCGTGCCGGCGAACAGGAGCACCTGCGCGTCGGGCGGTAGCCCGAGATCTGCCCGCGCCGCGGCGCGGTCGCCGGGGCGGAAGACCGAGAGGTCGACGCCGTTGGGGACCACGCGCCCCTCGACCACGGCCGGGGCGAGCATCGACGCCTTCACCTTGTCCATCAGCCACTGCGAGGGCGTGGCGACGTAAAGCCGGCTGTTGGCGAAGACGTCGCGCTTGCGGGCCCAGTTGAACGCCGTCGCGTCGCGCCGGACCGGCGGGTAGGCGGCGAGGTCGGGGCACCGGCCGCAGCCGGTCCGCCAGCGTTCGCACTCGAACGAGTGGGCGCAATGACCGCTGAGCAGCCACGCGTCGTGCAGCGTCAGCATCGTCGGCACGGCGCGGCTCAGGCGGGGCAGTTCGCGGAGGTCGAAGTAGTCGCGGTGGAGGTTGTGGCAGTGGAGCAGGTCGACCTTGCCGCCGGACGGCGCGAGGTCGAGCAGCCGGCGGGTGCCGGGGAAGCGCATCGGCTCGACGCCGCGGAGCCGGTCGAGCGCCGTCAGCGGGTCGGCCGCGTGACGCGCGACGCGGGCGAGGTGCGGCGAGACCCCCTCCGCCGCGCGCGACCCGCCGCGCATCAGGTCGAACCAAGCCCCCCGGCCCGACTCGTTCGGGATCTCGACGACGCCCGGCTCGGCCGACGTCCGCACCCCGACGGCCAGCGTCGCCCGGTGCCCGCGCGCGCGCAGCCACCGGCTCAGTTCGAGGGCGAGGCGCTCGGCGCCCCCCTCGTGGTCGCGCCAACTCACTTGGAGGATGTCGAGCGAATCGTCGGTCACACTCATGTAACACGGGCATCTTGCCCGCGTCCTCCGGTCGACACGGGCAAGATGCCCGTGCTACTGCCGGCTATGTCGCGTAATGCCCCCGCTCCGGCGTCCACTTCGCTGCGGGGCCGGGCGGCGTCCAGGCTTCGCGGTACGCTGGCCTTTCGCAACGCCAGTCTGCGGGCTTTACGATTTTCGCACAGATTAAAAGCGGGTGGCCGAGGTCGTGGTGCGTCAACTCGCGGCGAGTGAGTTCCTCGGCCGGGACGTTCATCTGGTAGGCGATGCGGGCGAAGAGGTTGCCGTAGACGTCGAGTCGGTAGTCGCCGTCGCCGAGCCCGCAGCGGCGGAGGAGGTTGTCGACGCCGACGGGCGTGAACGACCAGAAGACGTGCATCGCCCCGCCGGTGCCCATGTCGAGGCCGCGCGGGAAGTAATACTCGACGCACGAAAAGCTCGCGAGGAGCACGCCGCCGGGCTTCAGTAGCCGCACCGCGTGGTAAAGCGCGGCCTCGACGTCGTAGATCACGTGGGTGCTGAAGGGGACGACGAAGCAGTCGTAGCCGTCCGCCGGCACATGATCAGCGCGGCTCAGGTCCGCGACCACGCGGACGTCTTCAACGTGGTCGGCGAGGTCCATCGCGTCGGCCCGCGCGACGGCGCTCCCGCCGACGCGGCGGAGCGTCTCGGTCGTCCCCACCTCCAGTGCGACGCCGCGAACGCTCTCGCGGTGCCTGGTGAGGAAATCGTCCCAGTAGTAGCGCACGATCGGCGTCCCGCGCGGCCGGCCGCCGCGCAGCGGCGCGAGGCGGCGAAAGCCCACGCAGCGAAGATGCCGCACGCCGGGCAGGCGGTAGACGGCGTTGCGGAGGGACCGGGCGGAGCCCTTGAGCGCGGCGATCATCGCGCGGTCTCCGGGCGAAGGGGTCCCTCTCTTACTCCCTCCCCCGGTACGCCGGGGGAGGGCAGGGGAGGGGGTTCGCCGTGACGTTCATTCGCGACGGGAGCGTTATCTGACAACGACCCCCTTCCTAACCCTCCCCCGGGGTATCGGGGGAGGGAATGAAGATGACGATCACGCACCGCCCGCACGCCGATCGTCACTTCATAGTCCGGATCCGCCTCGTCCAGCTCGCGCGGCTTCAACTCCCGCCGGTCGATGCCGTGGAGCAAACCGACCGCGGCGAGGACGTTGCCGTACGGCTGCACCGTCACGCTCGCCTCGCCGCCGAAGACGTCGGCGAACAGGCGCTGGGCCGACCTCGACGTGAACCGCCAGTAATCCCCCCACCGGTCCATGTCGTAGCGGCTCACCTGGCTGATCCCGGGGAGTGTCACAAGCAGGACGCCGCCGGGCGCGAGCGAGCGGTGCGCGGTCGTGAGAGCCGCTTTCACGTCGTAGAGGCAATGGACGGTCTGCGTGAGGATGACGCAGTCGAACGCACCGTCGGGCACGTTGCGCCCCGACTCTAAGTCTCCGACGATCGTGGCCGCGGGGTTCCCCTCGACGGCGTGGAGCACGTCGGAGCGGGTGACTCGATCGCCGCCGAACGCGACGGTGTACGACGCGTCGCCGATCTCCAGAACGCGCCCCTTGATGTCGCCCGCGTGGGACTTCAGGAACGACTCGACGTAGTGCCGGTCGATCGGCTCGCCGCGGTTCCAGCCGAAGCCGCGGCTGAGCGGCGTCGTGCGGCGGAGCGACCCGAACCGCACCCACCCCGGCGGCGGGGTGAGCGGCTTTCGCTCCAACCGGTCACGCAGCCACCGTCGACCGGCCGGGCCGACGAGGCGCTTCGTCAGGTTCGTTCCGTGGCGGTCGAGGAACCGCACGGCCCGGCCGGGCAGGCGACTTAGCCACGTGCGGAGCGGGCGGCGGAACGGCGCGAGTTCTTCGTCGAGCGCGGCGCGGACGGCGGTGTCACCCAGATTTGTCTCGGCGAGGTGCGCCTCCATCCATCTGAGGAAGCGGCCTCGCGCGGCCTCGTGTTGCTTCGCCTTGATCGCCGACGTGCTGCAGGACGCGGCGTGTTGGCGGTAGTGGTACCAGCACGTTCCCGACGCGTAGGCCGGGTGACGCAGGAGGAGCTTGGTCGTGACGACCAGGTCCTCGTACATGCCGGTGAACGCGTCGTCGTATCCGCCGACCGCCTCAAGCAGGCCGCGCCGAAACATCATCCCGCTGGGGATGACCTTCTCGTCGCGAAGGTACGCGGTCACCAGCGCCCCTGGCGCCACGAGCGAGTCGGCCGGCACGCCGACCGGCTGGAGCACGTCTTGCCCGCGGTCCTCGCGCTTACCCGTCCACGAACGCCATAGCAGCAGCGGCCCGAAGACCACCGCCGCATCAGGGCGGTTCTGCAGAATTGCGGCCTGTTCTCGCAGCTTTCCCGGCGTCCAAGCGTCGTCGGCGTCGAGGAACGAGACGAAATCGCCCGTCGCGTGGCGCAGTCCGAGGTTCCGCGTCGCGCTCATGCCGCGGTTGGCGTGGCCGGGGTGGTCGAGGTAGCGGACGCGTTCGGGGTGTCTCGCCGCGTACTCCTTCGCGATGGCGGTGGTCTCGTCGGTCGAGCCGTCGTCGCAGAGGAAGAGTTCCCAGTTGCGAAGGGTCTGCGCGAGGACGCTCTCGACCGCCTCGCGGAAGAAGGCCGCGCCCGGGTTAAGAAAGATGATGACGCACGAGACCTTCGGCGCGTCGTCGCGCTCCGCGGCGTGTGCGAGGTTGTCGGCCGAGGCGTCACCCACGGAGCCACCGATCGAGCTGACGCTCAAAGGTCTCCCCGTCCCAGTCGAGCACGTCGACGCGCGGCAGCCGGAGCGGGTGACTGCGCGGCACGGCGACCCGGCCCTCGCAGACGCAGGCGGTCTCGTACCCCGCACCGGCGACGGCCCGGACGACGGCGTCGTCGTGGTCGCCGTACGGGTAGGCGAAGCTCGTCACCGCCCGGCCGAGGATCTCCTCCAGCCGCTCCCGGCAGTGATTCGTTTCATGTTGTAGTGCTTCGGGAGTGAGCGGGGGAAGCGACGGGTGCGTGATCGTGTGCGCCCCGACCTCGATCAACCCGCCGTCTGCCAATTCGCGCATCTCGTCCGGGTTCATCGCGCGGAACTCCGGCCGCACCTCGTCCGCCGCGCCCGCCCACGCGCGGAGCCGGTCGAGCACCGCCTGCCGCGACTCGTGAGGCATGACGCGGACGGCGGCGTGGACCCGGCGCAACAGCGCGTGCCGCGGCGTCGGGTCGTGGGGCTGGGTGAGGTCCCACACTCCGCCCGCGGGGGAAACCGGGACACTCAGGATTTCCCGCATGACGGCTTGGGACAACCCGGCGTCGTCGGCCGGGAAGCCCTGGACGTCCCCTGTTCCCGGGAGGAGGAGCAATCGCTCCAACTCGTCCCACCAGAACTCGCGCTCCCGCCCCACCGACCCGGCCGTCATGAAGACGGTCGCCGGTAATCCGCGTTTTGCCAGCATCGGCTTCGCGGTCCGCAGGTTGTCGACGTAGCCGTCGTCGAACGTGATCGCGACGGCGCCGTGCGGCAGTCTTCCCTCGCGGTGGCGCGCGGCCAGGTCGCGCAGCGGCAGCACGCCGCCCCGCCGTTTCAGGACGTCCATCTGTTCGGCGAAGTTTTTCGTGCGGACGCGGAGGAGATACGGGTCGGTCGGCGTGTCGGCGACGCGGTGGTAGAGCAGGATCGCGGCGCGCGGGCCCATCCGGTCGCGGAGGCGCCCGGCAATGCGACGGAGCTTGTGTTTGAACCCGGCCGCGTTCACGCCTTTGCGACCTCCCAGCGTTGCGGGATGACGCACAACGCCCACCCGCGCTCCGGGACGATGCCGGAGCCGTAGAAGTCGCTCGACTCGACGTCAAACGTCGCGGCTTGGAGCAGTTCGTCGGCGATCGACCCGGACTTCCAGAGTTCGAGGTCGACCACGCACCGCCCCGGCGTGAGCCGGACCGGGTCGGTGACGCAGGTGACCGCGCCCTTTGCCGGGAGGGTGTCGCCCAGCCCGCCGACGGCGTCGGAGTCGAACGCGTAGACGCACGCCTGTGTCAGGTCGCGGACGTTGGCGATGAAACGCGGCCGGTTGAGCGGGGCGTCGGCGTCGTAGGTGACGGTCATGCGCACGCGGCTCCCCACGTGAACCGCTCCGCCGCCGTCGGCGTCCTCAATCCGCACGCCGGTGACGCGCGCCCCGCCGTCCCCCTTGCGGTCGGTGCGATCGGCTAGCGGGACGCTGGATAGTTCCTCGCCGGCCTGAAGGTAGCGCCGGATCACCTCGCCGGGCGCGCCCTGCGTGGCGACGCGCCCCTGTTCGAGGAGGATCGCCCGCGTGCAGAGCGACTGCACCGCCGCCATGTTGTGGCTGACGAACAGGACCGTCCGCCCGTGCCCGGCGACGTCCTGCATCTTGCCCAAACACTTCTTCTGGAACGCCGCGTCGCCGACGGCCAGCACCTCGTCGACGACGAGGATCTCCGGCTCCAGGTGGGCGGCGACGGCGAACGCCAGCCGCATGTACATGCCGCTGCTGTACCGCTTCACCGGCGTGTCGAGGAACCGCTCGCACTCGCTGAACGCGACGATCTCGTCAAACTTCCGGCGGATCTCCTCGCGGCGCATCCCGAGGATCGACCCGCTCATGTAGATGTTGTCGCGGCCGGAGAGCTCGTTGTGGAACCCGGTGCCGACCTCGAGCAGGCTCCCGACCCGACCGTAAACGTCGGCGTGGCCGGCGCTCGGCTCGGTGATGCGGGAGAGGACCTTGAGCAGCGTGCTCTTCCCCGCCCCGTTGCGGCCGACGACGCCAACGACCTCGCCCTGCCTTACGTCGAAGCTGACGTCGCGCAGCGCCCAGAACCGGTCGGCCTTTGCTTTCCGCTTGCCGCGGAGGAAGTCCATTGGCGCGCGGACCGTGCGGATAAGCGACTCGCGCAGGGTGCGGTACCGCTCGGGCGCGCCGAGGCGGTACTCCTTGCCGAGGTTCAGAGCTTGGATCGCGAGGTCAGACATACCTTTGAGGCGCGCGAACTCGATCGACCACGGAGTCACTGAGTCACGGATGTGTCACGGAGGGGAGGAACAACAGGAGCGGCCGTCCACCTGAATCCGCTTCACCTCCCTCCGTATTTTCCGCCGTGTCTCCGTGACTCCGCGGTTCAATTCCTCACGTCGGTCACACCACGTCCGCGAACCGCCGCTCCATCCGACGAAAGTAGAATAGGCCGCCGAGGAGCAGCGCCACCGTCATGCCCACCGACGCCGTCAGCATTGCGGCGCCGGGCGCGCGGTGACCGAGCAACGCCCACCGGAACCCCTCCACCACGCCGGCCATCGGGTTCAGTCCGTACGCCCACTGCCACGCGGCGGGCACCTTGCTGGCGGGGTAGACGATCGGCGTCAGGAAGAAGAGCACCTGCGTCAGGAACGGGAGCGTGTAGCGGACGTCGCGGTACTGCACGTTGAACGCGCTGAGCCAGAGCCCCGCCGACAGCGCGGCCGCGACGGCGAGCGCGACGAACAGCGGCAACAGCAGCGTCGCGGTCGTCGGCGCGATGCCGAACCACACCATCAGGCCCATCAGCACAACGAACGCGATCGCGAAGTCGACCAGTCCCGCGATGACCGACGCCAGCGGCAGGATGAGCCGGGGGAAGTAGACCTTGGTGATCAGGTGATTGTTGTCGACCAGGCTGTTGCTCGACTGCGTCAGCGCGTAGGCGAAGAGCTGCCAGGGGAGCAGCGCGCAGAACGCGAAGACGGGGTACGGCACGTCGTCGCTCCCCACCTTGAGCATGCGCCCGAAGAAGACGCTGAAGATGACCATCTGCGTGACCGGCTGCACGACGGCCCAAGCCGCGCCGAGGATCGTCTGTTGGTAACGGACCTTGATGTCACGGACGGCCTGGAAGGCGACCAGGTCCCGGTAGGCCCACAGCTCGCGGAGGTCGAGCGCCGCCCACCCGCGCTTTTGCTGCAGCCGAAGCCGCGGGCGCGCGGAATCACCTCGTGGCGCGGTCGGGAGGATGGTCGGTGCGGCGGCGTCCACAGTCGATCGACGAACGACGTGGGGCGGCATACACACACGTCCGGTAAACGCCGGACGCCAGCCGCCGATCCACGTGGGGCGCAACGGGCGCGCCCCTCTCTCGACATCGCCTTAGTCCGACCGTGACATAAGCGGGGAATCACCTAGGGGCTGAGGATTCAGGAGCTCCGGCTGGCGGTCGCGACCTCCCTACGCCACCGCGCCGGTGGCAAGCGGCAGTGCCGCGCCGGACTCTTTCGCGGCCGAGCGGCTGGAGAATCCGGGGGGGGCCGTCGCTTGCCACCGACGTGAATGAGCAACGGAGGGGAAGAGCGGCATCGCTCTGGTAAGGAAAGGCATCCGATTGCGGGGCCGGAACCTTACTGACCCCGCGCCCCGTGCTCCTCCCGCCCCGCCAGCTTCGGCGCGAGACGTCCGTACAGGACCGACGTCGCGAGGAGTAGCAGCCCCAGTGCGACAAACGACAGGACGCGGTAGCCGGTCTGGACCTGCGCCAGGTCGACGACGACGACCTTTGCCAAAGTGAGTCCCAGCAGCGTGAGGCCCGTGACGCGGAGCCGGGCGGCGCGAAGCGAGAAGCCGGCGACGACGCAGCCACTCGCGGCAAGCGCCCAAAAGACGGAAATCGCCACCTGTTTGGCGCGGAGCGGGTCGTGCAGCGCCCCGGAGCCGAGGGCGGCCGCGCGCTCGAAGGCGCGGTCGATTTCGATCGAGCCCGTCCAGAGGAGGCATGCGGCGGCCGCGGCGAGGAGGAGGGAGGGCGACGCCGTCCTCGCGACTTTGGGAGCCAAGCGCGACGCGGCCGCCAGCGCGGCGACGAGCCCAACGCCGACGGCGGCCTGGGCATTGAGGAGCGTCGGGCGGTCGAGCGCCGACCAAGCGGGGAGGAGACGGGCGAGCGTCGTGTCGACGACGAGCCACTTCCCGGCCGCAAAGACGAGCGCCGCGGAGGCGAGCGTCGTCAGGCGCGGCTGGGGGACGAACCGCCCGGCAACGATCAGGGTCATCCCGTACGCGGCGACGGCCGCCGTCGCGCCGAGCGCCGGCAGCGCGGCAAGCGACGCGCAGAGCCAGACGATCGAGGAGACGACGTCCGCGAAGGTGGCGAGGTCGCGCTCCTCGCCGTCAGGGGCGGTGGTGAACCGGCGCGGGACGAGGGAGGCGTGCGCGTAGGGCAGCAAGCTGCCCGCGGCCCCCGAATCGGATGGACTGCCGACGGACGGCCCACGATTTTCGCCCGCCGCGTTTCCAACGCGGACCAGCGTCACGAGGGACCCGATGACGTGCCCCGTCAACGCCAAGCTCGCGGCGGCAACGGACCACGCGGGCAAGACGTGTCCTTGGTAGGTGACCCAGGCGTCGCCCGGGCGGACGGCACCCGGGCCGGCGCGGAAAAGTCCGGTCGACCAGGCGAGCAGTTGCACGCCCGCCAACACCCACACGACGACGGCGGCGCGGCGGCAACGCTTGAGGTCGAGCGCCGCCCCGGCGGCGGCGAGGGTGACGCCCATCGTCGCCCACGCGACGGTGAGCCAGACGCCCGACAGCGCCACGGGCGCCGCCGCGACGGCGAGGCCCGTCGCCTGGAGGAGGTAGCCCGTAGAGAGTGGGCGCAGCGTCGCGTCGTGCCCGGGCCACAGGCGACGGAGGTGCGTGATCCCCCACGCCGCCGCGGCCGCGAGGCCGGCGAGCGCGAAGATCAACGCCGTCCGGGCCCCCTTCGATTGTTCGCCGAACTCATGGAGCAGCCCGACCGTCAGCAACGCCGTCACAAGCACCGTGAACCCGGCCGTTGCCGAAGCGGCCGATTCGCCGCGGGTCGTCGCCCCTCCGCGCCGCGGCGACGTCGTTAGCCACGTCGCGGCGATGGCCTCCGCGTGGAACAGCACGGCCGAGAGCAGCATGAAGTTGAACGTCGCCCCGAACGCGCCGCGGGTTACCGGCCCGCCGGGTAGAACCAGCAGCCCGGCGAGCCAGAGCGACGTCGTCGTCAGTGAGAGTCCGCGCAGCACCCGCCACCCGCCCGACCGCCCCCACGTCGAAAGGGAGAGCGCGACCAATTGAAGCATGGTGAGGTAGGCAAGGAACGGCACGAGGCGCGGGTGGTCGGAGCGTAAGATGAGCGGCGCGAGGTTGCCGCCTATCAGCGAAAGGACGGCGATCGGGACCAACCCGCCGCGGACGGCGACGCCGGCGCCGAGCAGCGTGACGAACGCCATGAGCCCAAACGCGGTGTCGCGGCCGTAGAGGTCGTAATAGCCGTGACCCGCGTAAGCGACCAGGAACGCCAGCGCCACCCCCGCCCCGAAGAGCGACGCAGCCGACATCCGATTCACCCGGCGGTAGACGACCTCCCCCGCCGCCAACAACGCCGCGGACGCGAGGCTCATCAGCACGAGCCGTGCGGCCGGCGAAACGAGCTCGAACCAGTGCTGGTCGTAAGCGAACTTGATCCCCAGCGCCGCCCCGATCGTCAGCACCACTGCCCCGACCCACCCGGCCCATTTCAAGCCGATCGTCTGCTCGAGGGGGTCCGCAGGTCTGGCGGGCTTCGACTGCGGGGTTGACGGCTCGTCGACCCACGCCGGCACGGGAATCGGGGGCGGCGTGACGGTGGGCGGCGTGACGGTGGGCGGCGTGGGCGCCTCAATCGGCAGCACAGTCTCGCGAACCGGAACCGAAATCGGCGTCGACACCCACTCACCGACCCCGCACAGTTGTTCAATCACTGCCAGACGCTGCTCAATGGATGCCAGCCGGCGTTCGGTTACAATTGCATTCATAAGCTCTCAGGCGGATTTCCGGGACTCACTCCGCTGTCCTATGAGCAGCAGGCGTACCAACGTCTCGAACGTTGCGGTGGCTGAAGATCGGAGCCTGCGATATGGGTTCGATTCGCGGGCTTGAGCCGTTATGGGACCGAAAAACCGATCCGGCGGGCGATGCACTCCGATCCCGGCGTGAACGGGCCGCCACGCTCAGGGCCTTTACCTGGGCGCGTCCGTCCCTACATTGTCCGGGTCGCACGCACGGACGGGATTTCGATCCCACGAGAGACATGGACGGTTGCCCCTTGACCCACCGCGAATCCGATTCGACGACCGACCGCCCCTCGCGCCAAAGCCGGGGGGCAACGGCGTTCGCGCTGCTGGCGCTGATGGCGTTCTTCGCGCCGGGGTGTGCGAGCATCCGCACGACCGACCCGCCGCGCACGGCGACCGAGCAGTTCCTGCTCAGCCAGGCGGTGGAGGAGGCGATTGACCAGTTGTCGGCCGACGCGTTGCGCGACCGTGTGGTCTTCCTCGATACCAGCTACCTTTCCCCCACACCGACGCCGGAACACACGTTCCTGACCGCTAACCTTCGGGCGCGTCTACTGACCAGCGGCGTGAGACTCGCGCCGAGCCGGGAGAAGGCTCAGATCATCGTGGAGCCGCGCACCGGCGGGATCGGGATCGACCGGATCGAGTACCTGCTCGGCATCCCGTCGTTCGCGCTGCCGGCCGTGACCGGGGCGGTGGGCAACGTGCCGATCCTGACCCCCGAGCTGGCGATCCTCAAGAGCACGCGCCTGCGCGGCTACGCGAGCGTGGCGTTCGTCGCGTACTGGTCCGACACGGGCGAACTCCTGGCCAGCAGCGGGCCCTTCATCGGCCGAACCTGGCGCGACGACTGGTGGCTCTTCGGCACGGGCCCCCGCACCACCGGCGACATCCCGCCGGCGCAGAATCCGACCGCCGAGAAGTAAGGCCAGGGCGGGTCGGCGCAACCGCAAAACGTTCGCGCCCGCCCAATAACCCATAACAAACGCCCACAAATCGTTGCCCCTCGTAAATCCCGCACAACTCGCCTTTCCCGCCTAGCCTTCGCAACCCGATACTGTCTGTATTGACTGTCGACCTCGGCACGCCCGTTGCGTTGCCGCGGATGGGGGTGCGTTTGAATTGCCACTGGTGGGCCTTTCTTCATGCGCCGTTGGACTTTACGCGTTAGCCTCGCCGTGCTCGGGCTGCTTGTCGTCGGTGCGGTGACGGTGCAGGCCGTCCTCATGACGGACGTGCCGAAGCGCATCGTCCTGGGGCAGTTACAAAAGCAGCTCGGTCTGAAGGTGAGCGCCGCCACCCTGCGGACCGGCTGGGGCGGCACCACGAACTTGAGCAACGTGACCTTGGCCCTACCGCTCGCCGGGGAGTCGTTCCTCGACGTGCCGAAGATGACGGTTCGTCACACGTCGCTCCCGATGCTGCTGCTGACCCGCTCGGTCGTCATCGACGCCCTTGAGCTCGATCGCCCCAACTTGGCCGTGCAGCGTGACGAGGCCGGGAAGTGGAACGTCGCCGACGTGGCCGAGCTGATCGGCCGGGCAGGCGGCAAGCAAAACGAGACCGCCACGGGCACCCCTAAGCTCCCGGCGGTAACGATCACGCAGGGGACCGTCGTGGTGGACGACGCGACGCTGGGTCAGAGACGGACGATTCCCGACCTGAACGTCACCGGCCGGCGCGACGGGCCGCTCGTTTACCGCTATGACGTGAAGGTCTCGGACCGCGTGAGCCTCGTCGGCCAGGTGGCGCCGGGCGCGCCTTGGAAGCACGAGGTCGACGCGCAACTGGCGGACTTCGCCGAATGGCTGAAACCTTGGGTGCAGGAACTCCCGGCCGACGCCGCAATTTCCGCCCAGTGGGCGGGGCAACTCGACGGCGACGGGCGCGTGCAGGGGCGGCTCGAACTGGTGCGGGCGCGAGCCGGTGCGGTCGCCGCCAAGGGGGCCGTGGCGATTCGCCATAACGGCGACGGGTCCTTCACCGCCGAGCCGGTCGGGATCACCGTCACCACCGGCCAGGCCGCGCTGCCCGAAGTGCAGCTCGCTTCCGGGCGGCTGACCGCCGATGGCAAGGGGGTCCGCGCGGAGCGGCTGCTGGTGACGGGCGTCGGCGGCCAGGCGCGCGTCGACGGGAACTTCGCCCTGCTTACCCGCTCCGGCGAGCTCTCAGCCGAGTGGACCGACCTGCTCGTCCCCCAACTGGGCATCAAGAACCTGACCGGCTCGCTGAAGGCGGAGGTCGGGTCGCCGTTCCCCGACCGCCCGCAGCTGAAGGCGAAACTGGTCGCCAGCGGCACGACGCCCGACGGCCCTTTCGCCGCGACGCTCGGCGTCGACGGCAGCGGCCGCAGCGGGTGGGGCGAGATGGACTGGCGCCTGTTCGCCGAGAACCTCGACTGGAACGGGAACTACCCGCTCAGCTTCGACGGCTCGGTGATCCGCGTCGAGACGACCCACCGGCGCGAGAGCGGCCCGGCGATCGTCCGCCTGCTCGGCGTCGAGAAGCCGGGCGAGCCCGTCGTCGCCGGGGGCGAAATCGACCTGTCGACCGGCAAGTGGAAGGCCTGGCTCAACGCGGGGGCGATCGCTCTGCCGAAGAGTGACAAGCAGATGTCCCTGGCGTTGGACGCCTGGGGCAACCGTGACCACGTCCGCCTCGAACAGTTCTACGTCGGGTTGCCGCGCGTCGAGTGCTGGGCGCAAGGGTGGTACGTCTACGCGAACCCCAAACCGGTCGAGCTGGACGCGATGATCCGGACGCGTGAGGGCGCCGCCGAGACGGTCGGCACGTTCCGTTCCGACGTCCACCTCTCCGGCACGGCCGCGGCGCCGCGCGACTTGGAAGTGACCGGCAAGGTGCGGGCGTCCGGGCTCCGCGTCGCCGGGAAGCTGATCGACGAGGTGAAGGCCGACATCGGCGGCCACATCGACAACCAGCAGGCGGCGATCGTCACCGAGCAGCTCGAGCTGCTGAAGGGGAAGTGGAACGTCGACGCCCTTTACGACGCCAAGACCCGCGGAATGACGGTTGGCATAAAGGTGGCCGACCTCCCCGCCGACGCGATCGCGACGGCCTTGGGGCAGAAGAACGCAGCGGGGGTCGTCAGCGGACAGTGGACCGTCTACTGGCCGTCGGTGGTCGGCGGGATCGAGACGCTCGGGATGAACGGCTCGCTCGTGGCCACCGGCGTGAAGGCCGGGGCGTTCATCGCCGACCGAGTCGACGCCCGCACGTCGCTCGACCGCGGGACGTTCTACGTCAACGACGTCCGCGCCACTCGCCGCGTCACCCGCGAGGTGGCCGGCAACGCGGAGCCGGTGGACTCCCAGGGACGCATCGACGCTTCCGCGAAGGTCGCGCTGGCCAAGCCGTCGGTCTTCACCGTCATGTTCCAGGCTCACCAGTACCCGGTGCGGGTCGACGGGGTCTGGGCCGACGTCACCGGCGGCACCGAGATGATGACGGTCGACGTCAATGCCCCGTTGGACGGGCTGGCCACCAACGCCCTGACGTCGTTCCCCCGCACGCTCGCCGCCCGGGGCAAGGTGACGCTCGACGCGAAGCTGATGGCCGGCCACGGAACAGAGGTCGCGCAGGCGAAGTTCGACGCCGCCCTCAACGGCCGCGAGTTGGACGTGAAGGGCTTCCGCGTCGAGACGTCGGGCGGCGTGATCGAGGGGAAGGGGCAGGTCGACGCCGACTTCCCCCTCGACTCGACGTTCGGCATGACCTTCAACGCGATCGACTCCGTGATGCTCGCCGACCTCTTCCCGGCCGCGGTCGGGCTGGGCGGGACCTACCACGGGTCGCTGAAGGTCGGGCCGGCAAAGGATCCGCGGGCACTGGCCCCCCTGAAATTCTCGCTCGAGATACGCCCGACCGACGGACGGTACCGCGACGTCGAGTTCGGCAACATGCGCCTCAACGGCTACACGAACCTCGACCGGCTCGTGCTAGCCGACCTGAGCGACTCGCCGAGCGAGCTGCACGTCGCCGGCGGCGTGATCCGCGTCTGGGGACGGCTCAGCTCCCATGCGGCGGTCGGAACGACGAAGGAGGTCGTCTCGACGCAGGTCTCGGTCGTGCTCGACAACCTCGACCTCGACCAGATCGTCCGCACCGGCAAGCCCGACGCCGACCCCATGCCCGGCCGCGTTAACGGGCGGCTGACGATGATCGGGTCGACCCGCCCGCTGCGCGACACGACGCTCGTCGAGACCGACGAGGTCCCCGCGTTCCTCGAGCGCCTCAGCAAGAGCGTCTCGATGCAGGGGAAGGTGGAGCTCTCGCAGGCAGGGTTGGGCAAGCTCGACGCGTTCGCCGCGCTCTACGACGCGATGAGCCTCTTCCAAGACATGAACACCCCCACCGGCGCCGGCTCGGCCGACGTGCGGATGGAGGACGGGGCGCTCTACATGAACAACCTCCGCTACTTCAACCGCGGCACCGAGATCCGCGCGATGGCGACGGTGGGCGACGTTTGGCGCATGCCCAAGAGCCCCGTCAGCGGCACGGCCGTCGGCAACGCCCGCCCGTTCGCCGAGGCGAAGCTGCCGCTGTTCAGCACGTTCGACCGGATCCTCACGCAGATCCAGCCGACCGGCGTCGCCATCCGCGGCACGGTCGAGGACCCGAAGATCCGCCCCACCGCCTTCGACGACGTCGGCTCGGCGATGAAGGCGTTCGTCCTCGGCGACGCCAAGGCGGCGGCGGGGAAGAAGTGATCCCGGCCGTCGGGTGCCCCCGTACTCCGTCACGCGTCACTTCGGCCGAACCAAGATCTGCTCGACGATCGCCCGCGGCGGGAGGTTGATCGCGAGCATCACGCACTCGGCGACGTCCTCGGGTTGCAGCATCTTCTCCCGTGCGTCGGCGGGCGGAGGCACGGGGCGCTTGTCGAGCAGGGGCGTGTTGATGTCGCCGGGAAAGACGCCGCAGGCACGGATGCCGTTGTGCCGTTCCTCGGCGTTGATCGACTGGGTAAGCCCGGCCATGCCGAACTTGCTCGCGACGTAGGCCGGGCCGGCCTTGGCGTTGGCGAGCAGGCCGGCGTCGGAGATGACGTTGACCACCGTCCCCTCCCCCTGCTTCCGCATCGCCGGCAGGAACGCCCGCACGCAGTAGAACGCCCCGCCGAGGTTCACGTCGACGACGGCGTCGAAGTCGTCGGTCGTCAGCACTTCGAGCGAACGCTTGGGCACGTTGGTCCCGGCCGCGTTGACCAGCGCGTGAACCGTCCCGAACTGCTGGAGAACCATCGCCGCGGCGTGGGCCACGTCGGCCGACCTGCCGATGTCGACCGGGAACGCCTTGGCGAACGACCCGTCTTCGGCGAGCGAGATCGTCTCGTCGAGCATCTCCCTTCGGCGGCCGAAGAGGGCGACGTTCCACCCGTCGGCGAGCAGCCGCAACGCCACAGCGCGCCCCACCCCGCTCCCCGCACCCGTCACGACGGCGGTCTTCTTGATCTGCATGGGGGGATGGTAACCGCCGATAGCGGATTCCGCAGAGAGCGGGACGCCCCCGTACGCACTACGCGGGATGATTGCCCAGCAGGTCGACGTACGCCCCCTCGACGAGGTCCGCCTGGGTCACGCCGAGCTCGCACATCAACTCACGCGCGATGGCATCACCCTCTTCGGGCGACTGCCCTTCGCGCAGCACGACCTCTAATTCCATGAAGTCGCCCAGCCCCTCGACCCGGTCGACGTGAACCCGCGTCTGCCCGACGAGGTAAAGCGTCCGCCGCTTCCGCACGACGCCGGCCACGCCAAGCGCGGCGGCGAGCGTCTCCCGCAGGGAAGTCGGCTCGTCCGTCTTGGCGATCCGATAATCGGAGACCTTGGGCCCCGACACGTCAGGCCGAGCGTAAGCGATCAACTCACCGCGCCCGTCGCCGAACTCGCGGAGCTTAAGGCGCCCCTTCGAGGTACGGAAGAACGTGTCGGTCTGGTGAATGACCTCGGGCGGTCCGTCGGCAAGCGCGGCCGCCCGGGCGTGGAGTGAAGCGGGGTCGCGGACGCGCGCTTTGATCTCGACGTTGGCGGGCATGGGAGCAAAGGACGAGGGCGCAAGGACGAAAGGGACTCTCAGGCTTTCCGCCTGCCGCCTTCATCCTCTCCCATTACGGCAACTTCGGCACGTCGACCCACGCCCCTTCGGCGTCCGACCGGACGATCGCGTCCATCACGGCCTGGGCCTTGGCACCGTCGGCGAAGGACGGCTTACACGGGCGCTCTTCGCGGATGGCGGCGATGAACTCGACGTTTTGGTCGTAGCGGAACGTCTTGACCGGGTCGCCGTCGTGCGGGTCGCGCGGGGAGCCCGGGTAGACGAGGAATTCCTTGGGGACGGCGACGGTCGACAGGTCCTTCGCGCCGAGCTTGCCGATCTGCAGTTCCAGCGGCTTCTGCGTCGTGTAGGCGATCGTCCCGCCGGAGCCGTTCACTTCACACAGGTCGAGCCCGTAGAGCCCCTCCCCCCGGCCGCTGGCGAGCTTGGTGCTCTCGAAGACGCCGCTCGCCCGGTTCTGCCCCTCGAAATCGGCGATGACGCTCACCCAGTCTTCGAGGTCGGACGGGTGTCCCTTTCGGTCGTCGACGAACCGGCGCGTCCGGGCGACGAGCCGCGCGATCGGGCCGATCAGCAGGTGGCCGTAGTCGATCCGGTGGCTCAGCATGTCGCCGATCTCGCCGGTGCCGGCCAGGCGCTTCTCCTGCCGCCAGCCGAGGTCCCGGTCGGCCCAGTCCTGAAACCGGGCGGCGCGGAAGTGGTACGGCGTGCCGATGTCGCCCCGGCTCACCAGCTGGTGCATGTAGCGCATCGCCGGGACGAACCGGTAGGTGAACGCGGTCATGTGCCGGACGTTCGCCTGGTTAACCGCGGCGAGCATCCGCAGCGCCTCGGCGTAATCCATCGCGATCGGCTTCTCGGACAAAATGTGCTTCCCCGCCGCCGCGGCCGCAACGGCGATCGCGGCGTGAAACGCGTTGGGCGTAGCGATGACGACGGCGTGGACGTCGTCCCGCTTCAACACATCACGCCACTCGGTAAACGTCACCTTAATCCCCGTCGCCGCCGACGCCTTCTCGAGCGTGGCGGGGTTGGTGTCGCAGAGGGCGACGACCTTCGTGTCGGGGCAGAGGGCGAAGCCGGGGAGGTGGTTCTGCAGGGCGATGCCGCCGCTGCCGATGATCGCGACGCCGAGGGTTGGCATGGGCGGAGTGTAACGGCGCGTGACGGCGGGTTCACGCGACGTTCGCCGGAGACCGGCGCTCAAGGACGGGACGACTACGGGGCGTGCCTCCCCGATTCGAACGCCACTTGATCATCGTCGGGCGTTCGGTCGGTTCGGGCCGGCACGGCCCGTCTCGGTCCCCTGCGCGAGGCGCACTCCCCTGCCGGCGAACGCGCCACACTCTTCACCCTTTCGGACGCTTCGCCGTCTTTTTTGTCGATGAGATGCCGGGCCAGCTCTCGCGTGCCGTCGCGTTCACGCCTTTGAAGTCCGGCGGATGGGCCAGCATCTCCTTCGCCTCGTCGGACGCCACGCCGAGGCGCGCGGCAAGGGCCGCGGCGTCGAACGGGGCACGCACCTTCACGTCGTTATCGAAGTAGACGTACACGTCGCGCGACTTGAGCTTCTTCGCCGGCTTGTCGAGGACGCGCTGCGCTTCCTTCGGCTCACGCCCCTTCCGCCACGCGTCGAACTTGGCGGCCCACGCGTCGAGCGCTCCGGGGTCGTAGCCGCTGACGTAGAGCTGCTCGTCGCCGTGGAGCCGGGCGTAGACGAAGTCGCTGGTGACGTCCTCCATGTACGGCCATTTCCCGGCCGTGTCGGCGACGACGAGGGCGACGTCGTGCTTTCTCAAGAGTCGGATGAACCTCGGCGTGCGAAAGCTCTCGTGGCGCACCTCGACGGCGTGACGCAGGGGGCGCTTCTTGTCGGTCTTCGTCAGGCTCCTCCCCGCGAGCCGCTTGTCGTGGTGCTTGGCCAGCTTCGCGGCCTCGCTCGTGTCGCGGGGGAGGAGGTTGAAGAACGCCTCGAACCGCTCGACGTCCCAGGCGAAGTTCGGCGGGAACTGCCACAGGATCGGCCCGAGCTTCTCCTTCAGTCCGAGCAGCCCCTGGGCGAAGAAGCTCGCCAACGGCTGCTCCACGTCGCGCAGCCGGCGGATGTGCGTGAGGAACCGCCCGCCCTTCATCGAAAAGACGAAGTCGTCCGGCGTCTGCTCATACCACTCGGCGAAGTTCTTGGGGCGCTGGAGCGAGTAGAACGTCCCGTTGATCTCGATGCTGTTGACGCGCCGGCTCGCGTACTCCAGCTCGCGTTTCTGGACGAGGTCGCCCGGGTAGAACGTCCCCCGCCAAGGTGCGTAACGCCAACCGGCCATGCCGACGCGGGTTTGGGGCATGCGACCTCCCTCAGGCGGAACGATCAGCGCACCGAACCGAGGGCTTCCTCTCGCGACTGTTACAAGCGTTCGACGACGTCCATTTCAACGCCTCACGTCGCGCTTCACGCTCTTACTTCATGGTCGGTGCGGCGGCGGCGCTGTCGCCGATCGCCCAGCTTTCCCGGATGCAGTAGAGCATGTTGTCCTCCAGCCGGTAGATCATCGGGGCGACCTGGATCTTCGGGTATCGGTCGTTGAGGCGGCGGGCCTCGCCGGTGGTGAAGTCGATCAGGTTGCCGATCTCGAACATTGGCGCGAACTGGTTGAAGTGCTCCTCGGCGCGCTCACGCTCCCACCCGGCCTGGTTGACCAAGCCGCTGATGAAGTTCTCGCGCTGGTGGACGAGGCCGGACATGCCGCAGTTCGTGTGCCCCACCACCGCGATCGCCTCCGCGCCGCCCACGGCCAGCGCGAAGCTGACGGTGAACTCGCTGTACCGCATGTTGGCGCCGCCGGCCCGGATCACGTAGGCGAAGTTGTCGGGCGTGCGGAGCACCTTGCGGTTGTCCATGCACATGCCGATCAGGATCTTCGCGCGGGTGTACGCGTCGAACGCCCGGCCGAGGTTGTGGTACTCGAGCAACAGCCCGACCGGGGTGTCGCGGTACGGGGCGGGGATGTCTTCGACTTTGAGGATGGGGAGCAAGCGTTCCACGGGTCGGCATCATACGGGGGAAGTGGTCCGCGGGGCGACCCATCCTTCGTTAACCGCCGGCGCGTCCGGTAAGATCGCTCGCCATGCCGAAATTCTCGTTTTTGTCCGCCGTTTCCCGAGCCACGCTAGCCGCGGTTTTCCTCGCGACGCCGGTTGTCGCGGCCGCGGCCGGATTGCCCAAAGTGAAACTTGAACGGGCGATGCCCAACCTGAAAGTGCCCGTTTTCCTTACCCACGACGGGGCCGGGCGGACCTTCGTCGTCGAGAAGCCGGGGAGGGTGTTGCTCCTCGGCGCGGACGGTCAGCCGGTGTCGGAGCCTTACCTCGACGTGGCGAAGAACGTCTGGTCGACCGACAACGAGTGCGGGCTCCTCTCGATCGCCTTCCACCCGAAGTTTCCCGAGAACGGGCTGCTCTACGCGAACTACACCGCCAAGCGCCCCAACCTCAAAACGCTGGTCGTCGAGTTCAAGGCCGACCCGAAGGGGGCGACCGTCGACCCGTCGACCGAGCGGGTCATCCTCACCATCGACCAACCCTACTCCAACCACAACGGCGGGCAGATCGCCTTCGGCCCGGCCGACGGGATGCTCTACGTCGGCACGGGGGACGGCGGCGCCGCCCACGACCCGCAGGGGCACGGTCAGAACCCCAGGAGCCTGCTCGGCAAGATGCTCCGGATCGACGTGACGCCGCGCGAGGGATACGCCGTTCCGAAGGACAACCCGTTCGTCGGTGACGAGAAATATGCCCACGAGATCTGGGCGACCGGCCTGCGGAACCCGTGGCGGTTCTGCTTCGACGCCCCGACCGGGCTCCTTTACGCGGCCGACGTCGGGCAGGACGTCTGGGAGGAGATCGACGTCGTCGAGAAGGGGAAGAACTACGGCTGGCGGGTGCGTGAAGGGTTCCACGAGTTGCACGGCATCAAGGACCCGCCGGCGTTCGTCGACCCGATCTTCGAGTACGAGCACGGCACGAAGGAGAAGCGGTTCCCCGCCAGCGTGACCGGCGGTTACGTCTACCGCGGCAAGAAGATGCCCTCGCTTGTGGGGTGCTACGTGTTTGGCGACTACGTGGATGGCCGGGTTTGGGCGCTGCGGTACGAGAACGGGAAGACGGTCAGTTGCGAGCTGCTCATCGATCCAAAGGACCCGGCGAAGACGGGCGGGCAGCGGGCCACCCAGCCCTCGAGCTTTGGCGAGGGGCCGGACGGCGAGTTATACCTGCTGGACGGTAACGGACCCGTCTACCGGATCGTGCCGGCGGAGTGAGCGGCATTCAGCGATAAGGATGTCAGCCCGGCGACTGCGCGGCGCTACGCCGAGGCGTGGCGCCGGTCGCTTGAAGACGTTGGACACGCAAAATCTGCGGGACGACGCGGGCAGGCGACTGGTCCGCCGCACCCTATCAGCATCATGGGGACGACTCTTTCGGGACGCGTCAAAACCCGCAAAATTTCGGAGATTTCACTTGCGACCGCGAAATCCTGAATTGTAGAGTTGTTCGCGATAGGTGGCGGGTTTCGCTTCGATCGGCCTCAGGAAAGCGCCTCGTGTTCGGTCCTTCCTCCGCGTTCCGTTTCGTGCAGTTGGGGGTCTCGGTTGACCCGGGGCTCCCTTCAACTCCCCCGCATCGGTTGGCGTTTCAACCTCTTTCAATTCGGCCCGGAAAGAACCATCCGCGTCAAACGGGTCGTGGTCAGCGCGTGTCCCAAGCTTCGGCAGCGCTGACGTACTGTGTTTAGGAGAGCCGCGATGGCCAAGAAGCTGTACGTCGGGAACCTGAGCTACCAGGTGGACAGCACCGAGCTCGAACAGTTGTTCGGTCAGCACGGGCAGGTGCTGTCCGCGCAGGTGATCAACGACCGCGACACCGGCCGGAGCAAGGGGTTCGGGTTCGTCGAAATGGCGGACGACGGGGAAGCCGAAGCCGCCATCGCGGCCCTGAACGGCCAGCAGCACGGCGGCCGGGCCCTGACCGTGAACGAAGCCCGCCCGCGCGAAGATCGCGGCGGTGGAGGTGGTGGCGGCCGCGGATTCGGTGGCGGCGGTGGCGGCGGCTACGGTGGCGGGGGCGGCGGCCGCGGGGGTAGCGGCGGCGGCTACGGTGGCGGCAGCCGTGGGGGTGGCGGCGGCGGTTACGGCGGCGGCGGCGGTGGCCGCGGCGGCCGCGACCGGTACTAAGCCGGGTAGACCAACGGTCCGACAAGCGACATCAACAAAGAACCCCCGCGCGAGCGGGGGTTCTTCGTTTTGCTGCCCCGCGTCGACCCGCACCCTCTGGGAGTCGGACTGTCGAGGCCCCCGCAAACACTCCCCGCCGCTCGCGCTGGCGGATGGTGGATTTGCCGCGGCGCACCACGAACGCTTATCTTCCCCGCACCCATGAACGCGCTATCCATCCGGAACCGACTCTTCATCATGATGGTCCTCCAGATCGCGATCTGGGGCGCTTGGCAGATCAAGATCTTCCCGTATATGGGCATGCTTGGCTTCACCGCCGGAGAACAGGCGTGGGTCGGCAGTGTCTGGGGGATCGCCTCGATCCTCGGCCTCTTCTTCAGCAACCAGTTCGCCGACCGCAACTTCGCCGCCGAGCGGTTCCTCGCGTTCAGCCACCTCGCTAGCGGCTTGGCCCTGCTGGGCACGGCGTTCACCACGACCTTCTGGCCATTCTTCTCGCTGTTCCTCCTCTCGGGGCTGCTCTATGTGCCGACGCTGTCGGTGACGAACTCTCTGGCGTTCGCTAACCTGAAGGACCCGGCGAAAGACTTCGGGTTCGTCCGCATGGGCGGCACGATCGGCTGGATCATCGTCAGCTGGCCGTTCATCTTCCTCTTGTCGGAGCACGCCGGTGCCGGCGAGACGAAGTGGGTATTTATCGTTGCGGCGATCATCTCGTTCATCCTTGCCGGCTACAGCCTGACGCTCCCGCACACGCCGCCCCGCAAGGACGCCCACGGGCTCGACAAACTCGCTTGGCTCAAGGCGGTCAAGCTGCTCGGCCTGCCCTACGTTTTGATCTTGTTCGTCGTCACGTTCCTCGACTCGACGATCCACAACGGCTACTTCGTCGTGATCGACGGGTTCCTGACGCACGTCGGGATCTCGTCGAACATGAGCATGGTCGTCAGCAGCATCGGCCAGGTGGCCGAGATCGTCACGATGCTCGTGCTGGGTGCGGTGCTCGCCCGCGTCGGGTGGAAGTGGACGATGATCCTCGGCATCGCCGGGCACTTCCTCCGCTTCGGCGTCTTCGCCTTCTTCGGCACGCCGGAACACGCGTGGCTGATCATCGCAGTGCAGGTGCTGCACGGCATCTGCTACGCGTTCTTCTTTGCCACGGTTTACATCTTCGTCGACGCCGTCTTCCCCAAGGACGTCCGCTCGAGCGCCCAAGGCCTGTTCAACCTGCTCATCCTCGGCGTCGGCATGCTGGTGGCCAGCCAGGTCTTCCCCCGGCTACAAGCGCATTACACGGTGCAGGTTTCCGACGCCGTCACCGGTGTCGCGCGTTCGGTCATCGACTACCACAAGCTCTTCCTCGTCCCGACCGGGCTGGCCGCCCTCGGCATGCTCCTGCTGGGCCTCTTCTTCCGGCCCCCCACCAAGCGCCCCGGTGACGCGATCGCCGGTTCGGAGGAGACGCTCAGTGAAGGGGAACGTGTCATCGTTCCGGGGCACTGACCCGTACTGGCCGTCGCCACCGTTGACGAGAATAAAAACGACCGCGGGCGTCCGGTGTGCCGGACGCCCGCGGTCATTCCTGAATCGGATCCCAGCTCCTTAGCTCTTCAACGCCTTACAAATGTCCACCGTCGCCTTACTCTTGTTCAGCGTGTAGAAGTGGATCCCGTCGACGCCGTTGGCGATCAGGTCGCGGCACTGCTCGATCGCGTGGCCCACCCCGGCGGCGTAGACGGCGTCGGCGTCCGCCTCCAAGCCTTCCAGCTTCACCAGCAGCGGGTGGGGGATCTTCGCGCCGCACATCGACACGAACCGCTTGATCTGTGACACGTTACCGATCGGCATGATCCCGGCCACGATCGGCACCTTGATCCCCATCGCCCTCGCCTTGTCGCGGAAGGCGTAGAAGTCGGCGTTGTCGAAGAAGAGCTGGGTGATGACGAAGCACCCGCCGGCGTCCACCTTCAGCTTCAGGTTCTCCAGGTCGCGGGTCCGGTTGAGGCACTGCGGGTGCCCCTCGGGATACCCGGCCACGCCGACGCAGAAGTCCTGGCGGGCCTTCACGTACGCCACAAGTTCGTTGGCGTAGCCGAAGCCCCCCTCGGTGGCGACGAACGACGACTGCCCGGCCGGGGGGTCGCCGCGGAGGGCTAGCACGTTGCGGATGCCGGCGTTCCAAAGGTCATCGAGGATGCCGCCGATCTCGTCCCGCGTGTGCCCGACGCACGTCAGGTGGGCCATCGCGCGCAACTTCAGGTCGGTCTGGATCTTCGTCACCAGCTCGACCGTCTTGGCCCGCGTCGACCCGCCGGCCCCGTAGGTGACCGAAACGTAGCTCGGGTCGAGCGGGTGAAGGTCGTCGATCGTCTTGTAGAGGGTCTTGAACCCCTCCTCGCTCTTGGGCGGGAAGAACTCGAACGAGACGGGCGACGTGCCGGGCTTCAGGATCTGGTCGATTCGCATTATGACGGGCTCCCGCGGGCGCACTGTCCGCCCTATCAATCCATATATCCGGATCCACGGCTGGAGTCAAATGGTGGAAGGGGGTGACCCACCGCCTGAGCTTCCTCATTTAGCGAGTTCGCTTACGAACGCGCAGCTGTGATCGCGGGACGCCGAACGCTCATCCGAGAAGGGAGAGAGGGCTCCAGTCTTGCCGACATTGCCCGCCCCAGAACCCACACTAAACGAGGAACGGGGAAAAGGATGCGCGACGCTCCCCCAAACGACGCCGGGCGACGCGGCTCGTGCCGCGACGCCCGGTCGCCTCGTTCCTGTCGTCGTCGCGCCTCACCCGACGTTGGTCAGAACGTGAAATACGCGTCGATCGCCGCCGTGAGCTGGTTGTCGTCGTCGCCGCCGTTGAAGACGTCCTCGTCGGACCAGTCCCAGCGGAACTCGGGGCGGATCACCAGGTTCGAGAGGAAGTTGTCCGACGCGAACGGGCGGATCGACAGGCCCACCGTGGCCTCGGCGAACTGCGCCCCGCCGACGCCGGCCGACAGCCGGGCGCCGTCCTGGTCGTTGAAGTACTCGGCCCGGACGTTCAGGCTCGCTTCCCTGCAGAGGGCGTACGAGGCGTAGCCGGCCACGCCGTACCACTGCGCGTCGGACCCGCTGACGCTCGTGACGCTGTTCCGCTCGTACCCGTAGTCGCCGTTGACCGCCACCGTGAGGTCGTCGCCGACCGTCGTGCTGACGATCACGTCGACGACCGTCCGCCAGTTGCCGTTGTCGTCGAACTGGTCCGGCCCGGAGATGAGGTTGACGAACAGCTTGGTCTGGTCCGACAACGCGGTGCTGTAGCCGACCATGTAACTGAGCGTGTCGTTGTCGTCCTCGAATGAGGTGTCCCAGCCGCGGGTGACGGCGGCGTAGACCGACGACGCGTCGTCGAGGTTGTAGCTCGCCATCACACCGGTGTGCGTCAGCGGGATCGCGTAGTTGAACAGGAAGCTGTGGGAGTAGAAGAGGTTGCCCGTCGGGCTGATCACCTCGTACCCCAGCGTCGTGTTGAACTTGCCGGCACGGACCTTCAGGCCGTTACCGACCGGCAGCGCCAGGTCGAGGTAGGCCTGGTTCAGGTCGAACTGCTCGTCCGGGCTGTCGGCGTCGTCGGCCGAGGGGACATTGAACGCGCCGTAGTGGTCGAACAACCCCAGCGAGTGGATGAACCGGCTGTCGCCGCCCCAGATCACCTCGACGCGCCCGCCGACGTCGAACTTGCTGCCGTCCGCGGTGACGGCCTTGTCGACGAACAGGTCGACCTGGTTGAGCGTCGGGTCCTGGTCGTCGACGTCGAAGCTGCGGCCGAAGTTGGCGTGCGTGTCCGGCTGGTCGAAGTTGTACGTCCACGACCCGGCCACGTGCCCGCCGACCGAGATGCCATTGGCCTCCATGCCTTCGGCAAGTCCGACCTTGTCGAGCAGATCCATCAGCGGCTTCCGTGCCGGCGCCTCGGCGGTGGCGGCGTCCTGGAGGTAGGCCGGTTTTACGGACTGCTGGGGCTCGGCGGCCCGCACCGTCGCCCCGGCGCCCAACACCGCGGCTAGCGCGGCGGCCCGAAGGATGAGTGTGCGATGCGACATGCGAGAGATGCTCCTCGTCCCCGACGAAGCGGAGAACGCTGTGACGAGCCCGACCGGCGGACGCCCGCTGCCATCCAGGCGGGACCTTTGCCGAGGACACGCGAAACCTGTTCTGATGCCGGCGGGCGAACGGCCCGGGGTTCAACGTTCCTCGCGTCCACCCACGGCGTCGTGTGCGTCGCGGAGGGCCCACACCCGCCGGGGGTCGATGACGATCTCGACCCGACGAGACCGTGTATCGCCACCCGCTCAACGATTTATTGAGCGACCGCGCAAAAATGTTCACGTCAGCCGTCAAACTTGCCCATCTTCTCGTCGAGAGGGGTATTTTCGTCTCATAACTGCCGAAAATCGCGGGACATGCGTTTCGGACGTTGAGGCATCCTTCTCGCCGAGGGCGTCAGCGTCGAGCATCTGAAGCGGGTCGATCCATGACTTGGGCAACGGAGTTCACCGAGGACACGGAGACCACGAAGTAAAAGACGAGATCGGTCAGGCTCTTTTCTCTTCGCGCTTTCCGTGTCCTCGGTGTACTCCGTGTCGGCTTGGAAGCCTTCCTGACTGGTCGGGCCAAACGGGCGTGGAGGGCGTATGATTTGCCCAGGATCAACCCCATGAAAGTTTGGCAGCAGCCGCTACCTCGCATTTACACCGAGCTTTCCGAACCCGAGCTACGCCTCCGCATCCAGGCGGCGAAGGAAGCGCTGGGCCCCAAGCTGGCCGTCCTCGGGCACCATTATCAGCAGGACGCGGTGATCGACTTCGCCGACTTCACCGGCGATAGCTTCGAACTCTCCCGCAAGGCGGCCGAGCAGAAGGGAATCGACTACGTCATCTTCTGCGGCGTCCACTTCATGGCCGAGAGCGCCGACATTCTGACCGACGAGCGCGTCCGCGTGATCCTCCCCGACATCGGGGCCGGGTGCTCGATGGCCGACATGGCCAACCTCGACCAGACGCTCGAGGCGTGGGCGCAGCTGGAAGAAACCTGCCCCGGCCAGACGATCGTCCCGATCACTTACATGAACAGCAGCGCCGCGATCAAGGCGTTCGTCGGCGAGCACGGCGGGGCCGTCTGCACGAGCAGCAACTGTCGGAATGTGCTGGAGTGGGCGCTGGCCGGCGGCGCCGTCGCGGCACACAAGCCGGGCAACAAGGTGAAGGTGCTGTTCTTCCCCGACCAGCACCTCGGCCGAAACACCGCGTTCGCGATGGGCTATCCGCTCGACCGGATGGTGGTGTGGGACCCAAAGCAGGACCTCGGCGGGAACGACGCCCGGACCCTGCGCGACGCCGACTTCGCGCTGTGGAAGGGCCACTGCTCCGTCCACGCGCTATTCCGCCCCGAGCACGTCGACCAAGCCCGCGCGAAGTTCCCGGGGATGAAGGTGATCGTCCACCCCGAGTGCAAGTGGGAGGTCGTCCAAAAGGCCGACATGGCCGGCAGCACGGCCTACATCGTCGACCAGGTGCGCAAGGCCCCCCCGGGCACCGAGTGGGCGATCGGCACGGAAGTCCATCTCGTGAACCGCCTGAAGCAGCAACACCCCGAGCAGAAGATCGTCGTGCTGAGCGACTGCCAGTGCCTCTGCACCACCATGTACCGCATCGACCTCCCCCACCTCTGCTGGGCGCTCGAAAACCTCGTTGACGGAACGGTGGTGAACGAGGTGAGGGTCGATGCGACGACTCGAAAGTGGTCGCTCGTCGCGCTGGAGCGGATGCTCGCCATCAAAGGGACCGGCAACCCGATCCAACGTAGTAATTCATCGATCCAGCCGAGGCCGACCCCGATTGTGAGTCAGGAGGAGGCTGCGAAGGCTGGGATCGTGGACTAGCCTCCACGCCGCTGACCCCTACCGGGATGAACTCCCAATCCGTCAAGACGGAGATGGGGCGAGACCTTCCCGTGGCGGTAAAGGTCAGCATCATCTTCGCCAGGACTTTCCTGACGGCCTCGGCCTTCCGCCGGTTCGAGGTCTCGTACGCCATCGCATCCCGAGCGTAGTGCCACTTCTTAAAGGTTTGGGCAACCACCTCGGCCGCATCGAGGAACTTCTTGCCGGAATCCTCTGTGTTCGCCTCAACCGCTCTGATCTGCTCATCGAGGTCGGCGATCTCCCGCTTCGTGGCTGCGATGGCGTGCCTGGCCTCGTCCGGCAACCGGGTGAGGCTCTTGATCGCCAGCCGCTGATCCTCCCGCAGTCCCTTTAGCCTTGCCTCCAAGATGGGCAGTTCACGGTCGTACGTTTCGGCGAAGCTGCTAAGAATGACTTCGAGGTCAACAAGCGGAGGGTCCGCAGACCTGTCGCTGCCGTGGGGCCACACGACCCTCATGTTTGTCAAGGTTTAGCCGGGGAGTGGTAATGCACCAATACGTCACTGGGCAGTGGGCAGCTAGCACGTACTCGACTGGTGGCGCACGGAGTGACCACACCTTGTTCCTCTCGCCTGATGGGACATTCGGGTGGGCCGAATCCGGTGCCCGGCACTCGATGTATGTGGGCACTTGGCATCATGGCCCCGATGAAGACGTGCTGACCCTCAACAGCACAGACGACATGGGACAACCCGTGGCGGAACGCTGGACGATCCATTACGTGTCGGGTTGCGAGGACTCTAACTGCATCCTCGTGCTTCGGTGGCTGGGCCTCGGAGGCCGCAACCTGCCGATCCTCTTCCAGAGGACTCATGTGCCCGAAAACTTAAAGTGGCCTGCACGCCCCCAAGAGGGCGGATGATCCGCAACCGACTGCTCGCACACCGTGCTGATGATTGCAACAGTCTTTGCTGGGAGTGTAAATGAGCAGCGGCGACGAGCTGCCTGCCCGAGAGACGGTGGGGACGATCACGGGGGTCAAGGGCAATGGCGTCGTCGTCCAGCTGTCTGACGGCACCGAGGTGCTGTGCCGAAGTGCCACAAGGCTTCACCGCCCGCTGGGATTCTTTCAAGTGCCGGTTGGGCGGATAGCCCGCATCCGATTCCACCCAACAAAGTCTGAGAAAATGCCCCTCATTCTCGAAGTGCTGAGCCAGTAGCACCGCTCGGCGGGCCGTCGATGCTGATGTGTCAAGCAGTTTAGCCTGTGGCTGAGCAAGCCGGATGAGCGAGATAACAGGGATAATCCAACGCCTTCGCTCACCCGCGGCTTCGAGGCGAACGAAGGATCGGAGGGGGTCGAAGATCGGGTAGAGCGTCGACGCAAAGCGGGCTTACGCGGATCTGGGTGGGCAGGACGTGAGTGTCAATGCTGATCACTCAACGCCGGATCGGGCGTTGACGACGGACCGCTCCAACGCAGTCTTCGAGCGTAGGAGGTTCGTTCAACTGTCTCCCCCCCATTCCGGGTTTGCAGGAATGGGAGGGAGGCCAGCTCGGTCCGTCCCGATTCGATACTCAAATGTGGCAACGGGAGTAGCTCGGCGGGTCGCTGCAGGGGAAGGATTCCATGGATTCTTCGTCGATCAGGTCGACCGGGACCTGCTCGCGGTGGTGCTTGGCACCGGCGTCGTCATCCGGGTCTCGGGCGAAGATGCGCGACGGGGTGTTCCGTGCCGGGTCGGGGCGTTCGTCGGTTCCGTCGGGGTTGGTGAACGCGGCGCCCTGACGCGGATCGAATGGGTTGTGGGTCAGCATGGTGCGACTCTCCGGGAGGCCGCCGGGCGGCGGCAGGTTGTCCGGTCGGAATGGCCCGACGCCATCCGGAAAGCCTGAGGTGCAAACCCAGGGCCACGCGTTGTGAGAAGTTGCAGGAGGCGAGACTGCGGGCGTTCGCCATCGGCCGCCCCGATTCCGCGGGTGACAGTTCGAAAGAGTAGGCGACTACCGCCGTGGTACGTCGCCTAGCGATCCTTAAAAACGAACGCTAGCGGCCGTTCAGGCGGTGCCGAATGTAATCCGCGCGGGCGGCCCGACGGACGTCGCCTTCCATCTTCTTCCCCTGGATCTTCTGGAGATGGGCCGGCTGGGTCTGGAGGAAGAGCTCGTTGAGGGTCCGGATGTCGAGGTCCTTCACCCGGCCGAGATTGACGCCCATCCGGACGTGGCTCAGCAAGTTGATCGTCTCCTCGCTCGCCATAAGGCGGGCGCTGCGGAGGCAGCCGAGGGCACGGCACACCTTGTCGTCGAGGGCGACGGTCCGGTCGTTGACGAGCATCTTGCGCGCGTGGACCTCGAAGTCGATGATCTTGGGGATCACCAGGTTCTTGAAGTCGCTGATGATGTCGTCCTCGCTCTTGCCGAGCGTGGTCTGGTTGCTGATCTGATAGAAGTCACCGGTCGCTTCCGTCCCCTCGCCGTACAGGCCGCGGACGGCGAGGCGCATGTCTTTGGCGGCGCGGAAGACCTTCTCGATCTCGCCCGTCAGCTTCAGGGCCGGGAGGTGAAGCATCACGCTGACGCGGATGCCGGTGCCAACGTTGGTGGGGCAGGCGGTCAGGTAGCCGAAGCGGGGGTGGAACGAGAAGTCGAGGCGGGACTCGAGGGCGTCGTCGATCTTGTTGATCTGCTCCCACGCCTCCTCGAGCTGCAGGCCGCTGCGGAGCACCTGGATGCGGAGGTGGTCTTCCTCGTTGACCATAATCGAGAGGGTCTCGCTCTCGGCGACGGCCACGCCACGAGCGCCCTCGGCGGTCGCGTGGGGCTTGCTGATGAGGTGGCGCTCGACGAGGAGCTGGCGGTCGATTTCGGGGGCGTCCTCTAGGTCGACGTAAAGGACCTGCGGCGCGATGGCCGCCTCGAGGATCGTGGAGCGGACCTTCGACTCGACGGAGTGGCGCTGGTGCCGCGAGCACTTGGCCAGGAACGGCACGCCAGAGACGTTTCGGGCGAGGCGGATGCGGGAGGAAATGACGATCTCGCTCATCGGCCCGCTGCCGCGGAGCCATTCGCCGGCTTGTGTCGTCAGGTCGCTTAGCTTCATAAGGGTTGCCGGTTCACGCTTCCGTTCGCGATCAGAGCACGTGCAATATAATCTTCAACAGGCCCGCCGCGACAACGAACCCGACGAGCCAGATCGCCATCGCGACGAACCCGCCGGCGTCCGACTTCCAGAACGACGGCCGCGGCCGGCCCGGGTCGCGTCGCTCGTAATCGATGCGCACGGCGCGGGTCACCCTTCCGCTTGCCGGATCTGGTCCCGCAGCTTGGCGGCTCGCTCGTAGTCCTCGCCCTCGACGGCCTTGGCGAGCTCCTTGCGGAGCTTGGCGACGTCGACCTGCTTCCGGATCGGCACGCCGGTGCCGCCGCGACGGGTGGGCACCTTCCCGACATGGTGCGTCGCGCCCTCGTGGGCCCGCTGGAGGAGCGGCGTCAGGTCCCGCTCGAAGAGCGTGTAATCGTTCTGGCACCCGAGGAGCCCGCTCTGGCGGAACTCCGACCACGTGATGCCGCAGTGCTCGCAGGTGGTCCCCTGCTCCTTCTGCAGCCCCGAGTGCTGGAGGACGAAGTTGCTGAGCAACTCGTTGATCGGCATGTGGCTCTTGACCGGCAGCCCCTCGTTGGCGGCCGCGCACGACTCGCAGAGGTGCTTCTCGATCTTCTTGCCGCCCTTGATCTCGGTCAGGTGGACGGTCGCCTGGTTGTTGCAGTTATTACACTTCATGGCGGACAGGCCCGGTGAACTCGCGATCGCCGAAGACGGGACGCGGCTAATCGTATTTCCGTCACAAACGGGGGTCAATCGGATTCGGAGCGGCCCTGATCGTACGATCCGCGAACGTCAGCGACCGTCCCGCGCTTCCGGCAGCACCGATCGCCGATCCCCGCGGCTTGGTTAACGGCCCGTTTACGGAAGGTACACCGCCGAGTTCTCATCCGTCTCCCACACTTCGACGCCCTTCAGCGTCACGCCTTTCGGCAGCGCCAGCGCCCGCCCGACGTGAAACGCGACGTTCTCGGCCGTCGGATTCAGCTCCTTCTCGAACGGCGGGCACTCGTTCAAGTGACGGTTGTGCCACGGCACCACGATCGCGTCCACGAGCCGCTCCAGCTCGTGAAAATCCATGACAACCCCGATCGCGTCGAGTCCCGACGCGGCCACCGTCACCCGCACCCGCCAATTGTGCCCGTGGACGGGCTCCATCGACCCGTCGTACAGGCGAAGCGCGTGGGCGGCGGCGAACCGGCGGACGGTGGAGATCTCGAAGGGCATGGAGTTCGTGCAGAATGTGACTTTAGCGCCCGGTCAAAGACGTCCCTGGTCAGGCCGCTTGGAAGACCGCCCAGACTCCAACGCAAGCGTCGCCTGCTGACAACGCGCATCGTAGCACTACAATCGCCCGCCATGCGGCGGTACTTCCCCGACATCGACACCTTCCGCGCCGCGGCTCAACGCGCCGACGTCGTCCCCGTCTACCGCCAGTTATTGGCCGACCGCCTGACCCCCGTCAGCGCCTTCGAACTGCTTGCCAAGGACGCCGACCACGCGTTCCTCCTGGAGAGCGTCGTCGGCGGCGAACAGGTCGCCCGTTATAGTTTTATCGCCACCAATCCGTCGCTGGTCTATGAGGTTAGCGACGGACGAGCCGTGTTGAACCGCGGCGGCGAAGCGTTCGGCGGCATCGAGACCCGCGACCCGCTCGCCGACCTCCAAGCATTACTGGGCTCGCGCCGCTACCACCGGGACAAGGCCTTGCCGGCGTTCACCGGCGGGCTGGTCGGATACGCTGGGTACGAGACAGTCCGCTACTACGAGGGCGAGAAGCTCGCGACCCCGCCGACCGACGATCGAAAACTGCCCGACCTCCTGTTCGGCCTGTACAACGAGTTGGTCGTCTTCGACCACGTCGATAAGACGATTAAGGTGGTGGCCAACGTCTCCGCACGAAACCACGACGCGGAAGACCGGCTTCACCGGCTGGGCATGGGGCCTGGGCCATCAACTCCCGTCACTCCCAACGACGATCCGTCGGCCGCCTACGCGGATGCCTGCAAGCGGATCGATGCGATCGTCGAGCGCCTCCAACAACCCGCGAAGGCGGCGCTCGGCGAGATCGACCCGCGCGCCCCGCTCTCCCTGAAGTTCGAGAGCAATTTCACTCAGCCCGAGTTCGAAGCCGCGATCGTCAAGGGGAAGGAGTACATCAAGGCCGGCGACATCTTCCAGTTCGTCCCCAGCCAGCGGCTTCGGGTCCACAGCGCGGCCGACCCGTTCGACGTCTACCGGGCGCTCCGCATCATTAACCCGTCGCCGTTCATGTTCTACCTGAAGGGGCCGCAAAGCACGCTCATCGGGTCTAGCCCGGAGATCCTCTGCCGCGTCGAGGGGAAGACCGCGCAGACGCGCCCGCTCGCCGGCACGCGCAAACGCGGCGCGACGCCCGAGGAAGACGAAGCGCTGGAGAAGGAACTGCTGGCCGACCCGAAGGAGCGGGCCGAGCACATCATGCTCGTCGACCTCCACCGCAACGACATCGGCCGGGTGAGCAAGATCGGCAGCGTGAAGGTGAGTGACGTGATGACGGTCGAGCGCTACAGCCACGTCATGCACATCACCACGCACGTGACCGGCGAACTGGCCGACGATGCGACGGCGTTCGACGCGCTGCGCGTGAGCCTGCCCGTCGGCACGGTGAGCGGCGCCCCGAAGATCCGCGCGATGCAGATCATCGACGAGTTGGAGCCCACCCGCCGCGGCCCCTACGGCGGGGCCGTGGGCTACATGGACTTCGCCGGCAACATGGACACCTGCATCGCCCTCCGCACGATCGTCTGGCAAGGCGGGGGTGAAAAAGGGGGCACCTTCGACGTTCAGGCCGGTGCCGGCGTCGTCGCGGACTCGGTCCCCTCGGCCGAGTACGAGGAGACGATGAACAAGGCCAAGGCGATGCTGAAGGCCGTCGAGATCGCGGAGCGGGGGTTCTGATTTCGTAAGGCGGGCACCGCCCACCTTCGGCTGCGCGGGACCTCTCGCACCCCGGGGAGTGCTTGGGTGTCGATCACCCACCCTTCTCCGCCAAGGCATCCGACGCTAACCAAGGACGCGGTGGTGAGCGGTGCCCACCCTACGGGATCCGCCGGGTCACTTCGCTTCCTGATGCGCCGCTTCCAGCTTTTCCCGCAGCGTCTCCACCGCTGCCGATAGCTTTTCCGGCGGGAGCGTGACGTCCAAATCGACCGGACCGACCGCCTCCTGGAGGGCGTTCAGCGCGGCCGCGCGAACGGCGGCGTCTTCGAACTCGAGGCAGGCGAGCAGGAACGGGACGTCGACCGTCAGGGCGGCTCGGTCTTCCGCCGCCTGTGCGCCGCGCCAGCCTCGGGCCGCCAGGAACGCGATCAGCCGGCGGTCCTGCTCGAACGTCAGGCCGTCGCGGTCGAAACGGAGGGCGGCGACGACGCCGGGGGTGCCGAGGCCCTGAAGCGCTTCGATCGCGGCGGCGCGGTCGGCTGCGTCGGCGGCGTCCAGCTGAGGAACGATCTCTTCCGCGAGGCGCTTCGCCACGCCTTCGTCCGGCGGGAGCTGGTCGAACACCGCGTAGACCGTCCCAGCCTCCGGCGGCGTGACGTAGATGCCGAACAGGTCGCGAAAGATCGGACCGAGGTACTTCCGGACGACCTCGGGGTGCCGCTCGGTCAGTTTACCCAAGGACGCCGCCTGGCCCTGCAACGCCGGCCGGCCCACCGCGTCGCGGCCGGCGGAGAACATGATTCGGCCGTTGACGATGTTCACCGACGCGTTGGTCATCGTCGCGTTCTCGCCGTACTGGGCGTTGATGAAGAAGTAGTCGTTGGAGAAGTTCAGGTGGATCTTCCACGGGCCCTCGTCGCCGCCGCGCGTCGCGTCGGACCAGGCGAGCGTGACGTCGGTGTTGCCGGGGCGGAACTCGCCCGCCCGGTAGATGAGCCACTCGCCGGCCGAGCCTTTCACGCCGACGCGGGTCGGGGCGTCCACGGTGAACTTCTTCGCCCACCGCACTTGGGGGAGCCCGTTCACGCGCTTCACCTGGAACAGGTCGGCTCGGGCGTAGGTCTTCCCCTTCGCGTGGCGGGCGAGGAGCTGAGGCTCCATCGCGCGCATCTGCTTCGCCTGCGCCCGCTGGGCGGCCTCGTCGAAGGCGCCGAACGCGAAGGCGCTCGTCTGGTCCGGCTCCGGCGGGTCGGCGGCGATCGTCGCGCCGGGGTAGAGGACGTCGAGCAACATACCCCGCAGCGCCGCGGAGTCGCCGGGCTTTGGGCCGGCGGACCCGCCCTCGCCTTCGAGTTTCACGTCTCGCCCGGCGAGCTTCGACAGGACGGCCGCAGCCGCCTGCCGGACGGCGGGGTCGCCGTGGGCTGCGCACTGGATGAGGAACTCCGGGTCCGCCAGCGCGGCGGCGGGCGTGCGGGCCGAGTCGAGCGTCCGGGCGGCGACGAACCCGTCGAGCGCCGACCGCTGCGTCGGCGAGAGCCCTCGCCGGTCGCACCGCATTGCCGCAAGGACGCCCGCGTCCCCCGTCGCCGCGAGCTCGCGCGCGGCGCGCGAGCGCTCCTGGAAGTCGTCGGCGTCGAGCGCGGGGAGGAGCCTCGACACCGCGGCCGCCACTTCCGGGTCGGCGGGGATCGCGCCGAACGCGCGATAGACGTCTCCCGCGTCCGGCGGGAAACAGTCGATCCCGGTCAGTTCCAGCATCGCCGGCCCGAGGAAGACGCGCACCGCCTCGGGCTGATCCGCCGCGAGTTGACGGAAGTCGCGGGCCGTCGCCGACATGACGGTCTCGATCGTCCGGCCGACGCCCGCCGGGACGATCCGCGTCACCGAAGCGCGCAGCCGCTGCCCGTCGCTGCTCACGTTGATGCCGTAGACGCCGGCCAGAGGTGTGTAGAGGTTCTGCCCGCTGATCGTAAACGACTTGCCGTCCCCCTCGCGCGGCACCTGCAGCTGGTAGTACCCCGCGGGACCGCCGGCGGCGCCTTGCCGCGGGATCGTGCCGATCAGCATCACGCCCTGCCCGATGCGCGCCGAACTGGGCGGCTGCACGATCAGCTTCCCCGTCGGCCGGCGGACGACCTGCCGCGGCTGCGGCGCCTGACCGTTCGCCGCGTCGGCCGCCCAGCGGACTGATAGCCGGTTCGCGTCGACGCGAAAGGAGAGCGATTTCCCGAGGGAAGACCGGCCGGGCTCGTTGACGACGTTCGCGGCCGGCGCCGTCGTCGGCGCTGTGGCCGGGGCGGTCGCCGGTGCCTGGCCGCGCGCGCTCACCCGCGCGGCGAAGAGCACCGTGGCCCACGCGACCGACATGGCAACGGATCGGGAAGACATACGGCAAACGGTAGGCCCCCGGTCCGGGCGAGGCTCGCGCCGGGCCGCGGCCACCGCCCTTTATCGTGGTGCACGCTGCTCCACCGGGTGCGAACGCACAGGCTGGAAAGCCTGCACTACAAGGTAAAGCGGTTGCAACGCGGTTCCGAGGCCCCGGATATTACCCGATATGAACCGCCCCCTCGCCCTCTTCGCGGCTTTTCTCACGCTGATCGCCGTCTCCCTCCCGGCGCCGTGCGCACGCGCGGCCGACGTGAAGCTGGATCAGAAGGAGAACTGCGTCGCCGTGACGATCGATGGGAAGCCGTTCACCGACTATTACTTTGCTGAGGAAGGCGGACGCAAGTACGTCCGCCCCTTCTTCTATCCTGTGAAGGCGGCCGACGGGACGGAGGTCACCTCGGACCAGAGCCGGCTTGGTAAAGGGGACCACCCCCACCACCGCTCGCTCTGGGTCGCCCAGGGGGACGTCAGCGGGGTCGATCACTGGGCCTTCGCCAAAGACCCCGACGCCCGGCAGCGGCATGTGGCGTTTGAGAAGGTGGAAGGCGACACGATCGTCGAGCAGCTCGAGTGGACGACCGGCGACGGGAAGGCCGCGCTGCTGAAGGAGCGGCGCACGCTCAAGTTCGGCGTAGCCGCGGACGGCAGCCGGACGATCGACCTGGAGTCGATATACACCCCCGCCGGCGACAAGCCCGTCACCTTCGGCGACACCAAGGAAGGCGGGCTCGCCGCGGTGCGGGTCAACAAGGCGATCAGCGACACGGTGACGATCACCACGTCCGAAGGATCGGGTGAGGGGGCAAAGGCGGAAAAGGAACTCTGGGGTAAGGCCGCCACGTGGTGCGACCTGTCGGGGACGATCGACGGGAAGGCGTACGGCGTGGCGATCTTCGACCACCCGCAGAACCCTCGCCACCCGACGAGGTGGCACGTCCGCGCCTACGGCTTGATGGGGGCCAACCCGTTCGGCCTGCACGACTTCGATAAGGCCCCCAAGGGGGCCGGCGACTTCCAGATGAAAGCCCCGACGACATTCAAGTATCGAGTCGTCGTGCACCAGGGAACAGCGAAGGAGGCGAAGCTCGCCGACGCGTACGCGGCGTACGCGAAATGACCGGGTGGTCACTGGTCATCTGTCACTGGCCACTCCGCAAGGCCTTTTCGCTCGTGGGCCGGGCGTGCAAGTGAACGTCATCGGGACACTTCTGCGACCTTCGACCGGCGGTTGATCGCCGCCGGCGAAACGCCCGTCGTCTTGCGATATCACGCGGCCGCAACGTAGGACGGACAAGCGTGCCCGCCCATTACGTCGTCGCATCCAGCCCCCCGCCCAGATCGGTAAGGCCCGCAAGTGACAAGTGACTAGTGACCAATGACATCCCCCCCCGTATCATCCCGCACCATGGCGTCGTTGGCGGTGATGGCGGAGCGGGTCGGGCATCGGACGGAACAGACCCTCGCGGCGTTTGGGGACTTCTTCACCTTCTCCGGCCGCACGTTCATGTGGCTCTTCGGGGGCGGGCTGGCGCCGAAGAACCTGCGGCTGCTGCTCCCGCAGTTCTACGAGATCGGCGTCCGGTCGGTGCCGGTCGTCGCCGTCACCGGGGCGTTCATCGGCATGGTGATGGCGATCGAGACCTTTGCCCAGTTCAAGACGATCGGCCAGGAGCACCGCCTCGGGAGCGTGATCAACCTGAGCGTCGTGAAGCAGATCGGCCCGGTGCTGGCGGCCGTCATGCTGGCGGGGCGGGTCGGCGGCGCCCTCACGGCCGAGCTCGGCACGATGAACGTGACCGAGCAACTCGACGCGCTGCGGGTCATGGGCGTCGACCCGATCCGCTACCTTGTCGTCCCCCGCTTCGTCACGGCCGTGCTGCTCACGCCGATGCTGACGATCTACTCCGACTTTCTCGGCGTGCTCGGCGGGTTCGTCATCAGCGTCTTCTTCCTCGGCATCCCCTCGTACCCCTATTGGCAGTACTCCGCGATGGGGATCGACAACTGGCAGATCATGGAGGGGCTGGTCAAGAGCATCTTCTTCGGCGGCACGATCGGGTTGATCAGCTGTTACAAGGGCTTCACCTGCGGCTCCGGCGCCAGCGGCGTCGGCCGGGCCTGTACGGAGAGCTTCGTCGCCAGCTTCCTCGTCATCATCGTCCTGAACTTCTTCTTCGCTCAACTGCTCCGATCGATGTACGTGGCGCTGTACGGCGTTCGGGGTCTCTTTGAATAGTGCGGAGTTGCGAGTGCTGAGTGCCGAGTGAAACGAAAGCTCGGCGGATCCCACTTAGCACTGAGTACTTAGCACTCAGTATTTTTCCATGGCCCTCATCGAACTCCGCAACCTCGCCAAGCGATTCGGCCCGCTGCACGTGCTGCGCGGCGTGAGCTTGTCGATCGAGGAGGGGCAGTCGCTGGTGATCCTCGGCGGGTCGGGCACGGGCAAGAGCGTGATGCTCAAGCACATCGTCGGACTGCTGAAACCCGACAAGGGGGAGGTCTGGTTCGACGGGCAGCGGGTCGACCAGCTGCCCGAGCGCAAGCTCGTGCCGATCCGGACGCAGTTCGGGTTCCTCTTTCAGATGGGCGCGCTCTTCGACTCGATCACCGTCGGCGAGAACGTCGCGTTCCCCCTGGTCGAACACACCCACAAAGCGCTCGACGAAATCGAGTCCCTCGTGAAGGAGAAGCTGGCGTTCGTCGGCCTCGACGGGACGCAGAAGAAGATGCCCGGCGAGTTGTCCGGCGGGCAGAAGAAGCGGGTGGCCCTCGCCCGGGCGATCGCGCTGGGCCCCCGCGTGGTCCTCTACGACGAGCCGACGACGGGCCTCGACCCGATCCGGTCCGACGTGATCAACGAGTTGATCCTGAAGCTGCAGCGCGAGCTGAAGGTCACGAGTATCGTCGTCACCCACGACATGAACAGCGCCTTCAAGGTGGCCGACCGGATCGTGATGCTCCACGAAGGGCACCTGATCTTCGACGGGACCCCGGAAGAGCTTCAGAACAGCGAGGACGACCGCGTCAAACGGTTCGTCCTGGGCGAGGCCGACGAGCAAGAGCTGGCGGGGCTCCGCACCACCAAGTGACGCGATCGCGGCACGCATCCCCCCCGCAGGTTCCGAGTGACGCTCAGCGCGCCGGATCCGCCCGCCAACCGACTCCACGCCGATCGACTCGCCCCACCGCCGTAATGGCGTCCGGCAAATCAATTGTCGCGCGGCTCGATTCGGTATTTCAAAGCCCGTTTCCCTCACCTATCATCCCGCACACGCGGGGTCCCCCTCAGGTTGATGTGCGGGGGCCGCCGATGTTTCGTACAGAACAGTGGTCTTCCGCGTTCGTGTGCCGCGGCCGAGGCGTTGAGATCGCCGGTCGCCGCGTTCGGGTCGCCGCCGTAGGTCTTCATGTCGCCAAACCGCCGGAACGTCGTCGTGGGGATCGTGGTGCTGCTGGCCCTGGGCGTGCTGGCGTGGATGAGCCTCCAGTTCGCCAACAAGGGGTTCGCCGCGCTTTTCTCCAAGGGGACGGACGTCGTCCTCTACGCCCCCCGGGCCGACGGCGTGAGCGAGGGCTCCGCCGTCCAGTACCTCGGGATCAACGTCGGGCAGGTGCGGCAGCTGCAGCTGAACACCCAGGGCACCGGCGTCGTCATCCGCATGACGATCAACGAGGGGAACCACGTCCCCGAGAACGTGCAGGGCGCGATCAAGTCGAGCGGGCTGCTGGGGAGCACGGCCAACATCAACCTCGAGCCGGTCGGCGAGCCTTCGCAGACGTTGATCCAGGCGGGGACGGAACTTCACGTCCAGCCGGGCAGCACGAACTCGTTCATCCCCCCCGAGGTGACGAGCATCCTCGCCGACATCGAGAAGCGCGAGCTGGTGAAGCACCTGGACGAGACGATCGTGAGCCTGAAAGAGCAGGCGGCCAAGGTCGGCCAGGTGATGGACTCGACCAACAAGCTGCTGGGCGACCAGAAGATGCAAGAGGACCTGCGGATGACGCTGGCCAACCTCCGCACCACCAGCGAGAAGGCCGACAAGATCGGCGCCGAGTTCCAGACGCTGACGGCCAACCTGAACGGAACGACGCGCGGGCTGAACGACCGGATCGACCAGATCGGCAAGACGCTGACGAAGTTCGACTCCGTCGTCGCCAAGATCGACCAGGGCGACGGCACCCTCGGCAAGCTGACCAACGACGGCCGGCTCTACGACTCGCTGGCCGACACCAGTAAAGAGCTGAAGCTGATGGTCGACGACCTTCGCCGCCTCGTGCAGCAGTGGGAGCAGGAAGGCGTGAGCCTCAAGCTCAACTGAACCCGACTCGTCCCGCAAGGTCCTCTTCAATGGCCGCCGGCCGGGCAAGGCGATTCGCACGCCGGCCGGAAGCCGACCCGCTGATTGGGCTCCGCACGCCTTCTCACTAACTTGCTTGAAAAGTCTGTCGAAACCCGTAGGGTGTCCTGTGGGGTTTGGCTCACAGAGCCGGAGGGCATGATGCGGAAGAGCAGTCTAGCGGTCTGGGCATTCGGATTGGCATGCGCGATCGTCGCGCCGGCGAAGGCGGCGCTGGTGGTGAACGGCCCACAGCCGATCGCGGAGCGGATTAATGTCAGGGTGATCGGCGTCGCCGACAACGCCGGCGCGAACGCCGCGCCCCTCTGGGGCACGCCGGCTCAGCAGGCCTTGGTCTTCTCGATGGTCGACCAGATCTGGGCCCAAGCGGGGATCGACGTGGACTTCACGTTCCGCGCGGGGACGTACGACAACACGTTCGCCCACACCGGCACCCCGGGAAGCAACAACCCGCGCTCGACCGGCGACCTTAACACGATCATCACCGCGGCCGCCGCGGCGAGCGGGGTGCTCAGCACGGACCCGAACACGCTCAACCTGTTCATGGTCCGGATCGTGCCCGGCTTCTCGCAGACGAGCGACAACACCTCGAACGGGCTCGCGTTCCTCGGCGGGAACGGCATCACCTATTGGGCCGGACCCAACCTCCCCGGCTTCACCGGCGGGCAGGAGGTGCTGGCGGCCGTCCTCGCCCACGAGATCGGGCACAACATGGGGCTCGACCACATCGCCGAGTCGCAGAACCTGATGCAGGAGGGCGGATCGGCGAACCCGGGCCAGCGTCTGAACTCGGCGCAGATCGCGACGTCACTCGCCAGTTCCTTCTCGGTGCCCGTCCCCGAGCCAACCGCCGGGGCGTTGATCGCCCTGGCAGGCGTCTTCACCGCCCGACGACGCCGCGCGGCGTGAGCGAGAGTCGGCAAGGCTGTAATGCGAAGAGGCCCGCGGCCATGGCTGCGGGCCTCTTTAATCATCGAGGAAGGCGATCCGAGGGCGGAAGCTCCCGTCTGAACGCGGCGCCACTCGCACTCTTTTCGCGGCGCAACCGGGGCGAATGGACCGGCAGGTCCGACTCCTTTCGCAAAGCGCCGGGATGACGAAAGACGCCCGCGGCCATCGCCGCGGGCGTCTTTCCTTTGAGCGTCGTGATGTCAAAACCTTAGATCTCAGACCCGAGATCTCACGCCGCCTTGGTCGCCTTGGGCTTCAGGACGACGAGGTGCGGCTTGGCCAGTTCGACGATGGCGTCGAACGTGGCCGGGTCGGTGATGGCGAGCTCGCTGAGCATCTTGCGGTTGAGCGTGATGCCCGCGGCGATCGCGGCCGGGATGAACCGGTTGTAGTTGATGCCGCGCTGCTTGAGGGCGGCGCTCAGGCGGGTGATCCAGAGTTGGCGGAAGTGGCGCTTCTTCTGCCGACGGTCGCGGTGCGAGTACTTGCCTGCGCGGACGGTAAACTCCAGCGCCTGGCGGTACATCACGCCCGGGCCGGATACGAACCCGCTGGCGCGCTTCAACACGCGCTTACGCTTGCGGGCGTGGGTCTTGCCACCGGAAGTGCGGGGCATGGGGAACTCCTTCTATCAAGATGTCTTGAGCCAGAGGCACTGAAAGCGCGGAGCGCTTTCGGCATAGCTGCGCCGGCGACGTGCCGGCGCTTGTTTGTTAATTCCTCTAGCGGCGCGCTTTGCGAGCCGTGTTCGGCGATCGATCGCCCTTTCGCGGTCGAGTCGGCTCGCAAACGAGCCGGCTAAACGGGGAGATCGCGCTGCGGTCTTACTTCGCCGCTTCGGCCTTGGCCTTCTGCGCCTGCTCGACCTTCGCCTCGTGTTCGATCTTGATCGGGTTGAGCTTGCTCTTGCCGATCAGCTTGCGGTAATTGCGGGCGATCCCCTCAAACGCCACCTCCGGCTTGCGGAGCTTGCGCCGCTTGTTGGCCGGGCGGGCGCTCATCAGGTGCGAGGTGTTGGAGTGGTGACGCTTGAGCTTGCCGGTCTTGCTGACCTTGAAGCGCTTGGCCACGCTCTTGTTGGGCTTGAACTTGTACGCCATGGGGGTTCCCTGGACTTTCCAATGCTGAGCCGCGCCAGGCATCCTTGGCCGCGTGCGGCGATCGTCGGCGCAAAAAAACCGCCCCTCTGCGAGAGGGGCGGGGGATGATATCAGGTTTTGCGGGGTTGTCTAGACGCCGCGCGTCACCCTTGCGACACCGGCTGCGGCTTGGGCGCCGCGGGTGCCGGTGCCGAGGGTGGTGCCGCGGGGGCTACGGCGGGCTTGCCGGCGATCGGCAGACCCTGCCCGACGGGCGGCGTCGCGGCGGCCGCTTGGGCAGCGGCAGCGGCCTGGGCGGCGCGGACGGCGGCACCCACCGGGGCGAACCGGTTGATGTTCGGCGCCGCGGGCGCGGCCGCGGCAGCCGCACCCCGTGGGGGCAGGTTGAGACCGCTGCCGGCTTGGAAGGGCGCCGGACGCCCTTCCGGCGGCGCCTTTCCGGCCGGCGGCGGCGGCTTGGCGCCGGGGGCCTTGTGGTCCGGCATCAGCACCAGCGTCATCCGCTTGCCTTCCATCTTCGCGTCGCGCTCGACCTTGCTCACCGGCCAGAGTTCCTGCTTCACCTTGTTCATCAGGTCGCGGCCGAGGTCGATGTGGGCCAGTTCGCGTCCCTTGAACCGGAGCGTGAACTGGACCTTGTTCCCTTCCTTCAGGAAGTCCTTGGCCCGGTTCATCTTGATGAGCAGGTCGTGGTCGCCGATGCGGATCGTGTCAATGTTCAGCATCTTCAGGCGGCCGCCCTTGGACGACGCCCGCGACTTGTCTTCCTTCTTCTGCTGCTGGTAGCGCCACTTCCCGTAATCCATGATCTTGCAGACCGGCGGGCGCGCGGTGGGGGCGACCTCGACGAGGTCCATGTTCGCCTCCTGGGCGCGCTTCATGGCCTCACCGGTCGAGATGACCCCAACCTTTACGTCGTTCTGATCGATCAGGAAGATCGGCGAGATGCGGATCTGGTGGTTGTGGCGGAAGTTCGTAGAAATGGCGAAAGCTCCTGCTGCTGTTGGGATACCGTGATCGGCGGGATCCGTTCAGTCCCGTCGGTTCACTTGCGGCCCCGCCCGAGGCACTCGCCTCGGACCGTTCAACGCGGGGCGGACCCGCGCCGGCGCGATCGGCCGGCCTGCGGGGCACGTCTTGCTTGGCGAAGGGAGGACCGGCACGTCGAGGCGGCGGGACACGGGCGAGCGCTTCACCCAATTCGCACGATCCGGACGGCCAAACCTGTCGCAGCTTCGAACACCCCGCCGCGCGGCCCATTGCTTAGGGTAAGACGCGGGATCGGGACGCCCGTTAGCGCACCCTCACACCCTTTTCTCTCTTCGGCAGGTCAATACCGCTCGGGTTGATGCGGAGACCCGGCCCGGCGTTACCGGACCGCGAAAGACCCCTTTGTTACGAGGGGCACCATCGGCCAGTTCCATGATTAGCAGTTACCGGACTGTTTGCAAGGCAAAAACGGAGAAATGGAGGGATAACGTTGCCTCCAAACGGCGAGATGCCCACCCGGGGCAAACACCTCGCCCGAAAGCGGCGTCCTCCGGTCCTCTCCATGCGGATGAGACCAAATTCCTTCCGATTCCCAAGCGATTTCCGGTAGACTCCGCTTCAGTCGTTATCCGCAGGAACCACCCCAACATGACTTCCAGCCGTATCCCGGACCCGCGGCTTCGTGCCGCACTTGCTCCCCTTGCGCTTTGCGAACGCCTCGAGCACCGGACGCTGCTGACAGCCGACCCCGTGGCTTTCGGGGGGAAGCAAAGGGCAATCTACACCGACGCGGACGGCGGCACGGTGGTCATCTCCCTGAAAGGCCCGGGCACCGGAATCGTCGAGTTCGCCGCCGACTCTCCGGCGGACGCGGCCGTCGTCACCCTGAACGGCACGACGGCCGCCTCCGCGCTGTCGGTGAAGGGGGACACGAGTTTCGGGAAGCTCGTGGTGAACGGCGGGCTGAAATCCGTTTCCGGCAAGACGCTGGATTTCGCGGGCGACGTCACCGTCACCGGCGGGCTGCCGAAAGTGCAAATCCGCAGCGCGTTCAACTCCACGATCACCATCGGACAGACCGCCCCGCTGTCGCTCACGCTGGGCGGCGCAACGGACGTGAGCCTGGCCGTGACGGGGGACGTGAAGTCGATCAAGGTCGGGACCTGGGCCGACGCCGACGAGACGCCCGACCGGATCGCCGCGACCAACGTCGCCTCGCTGACGGCGAAGGGGGACTTCTCGGCCGACATCGCCGCGGGGACGATCGGCAAGCTGAGCGTCAGCGGCGCGATCCACGGGTCGGAGATCCGCGGCACGGTCAACGTCGGCACGGTCTCGGCCGCGGCGCTGCGAAACAGCATCGTCTTCGCGGGGATCCGCGCCGACGTCAGCGTGCTCCCGTCGGCGACGGGCGACTTCTCGAACGGCGTGGCCGCGATCAAGTCGATCACGCTGACCAACAAGCTCCCCAGCACGTTCGCCGGCTCGATCGTGGCAGCGCCGACGATCGGCAAGCTGTCGGTCGGCCCGATCGCGACGTTCAACGGCTTCTTCGAGTTCGGCGTTGCCGCCGACCGGATCGACTCGTTTTCCGGCAGCACCAACCTCCGCGGCGCCTTCAAGCTCCCCACCCAGGACCCCCCCACCACCGCCGTGTCGGAAGACGACTTCGTGCTCCGCGTGCTTTAAACCGTGAGCGATCCAACCGCCGCGACAAGTCTCAAGTAGCACGGGCATCCTGCCCGTGTCCTAGATCGAAGGAGGAAACGGGCAAGATGCCCGTTCTCCATGTGGGCGCCTCGGAACCGAGAACGGCTACGGGCGGAATGCCTTGGGTGTCCCCTTATTCCCCTCAGGGGTGCCCCTTCGTCACCCCCCGAACATCTGCGTGAAGTGCCCCTTCTCCCGGCCGACGCCGACCCGCTTGCCGCCGCCCATCATGTTCACGTGGTGGCCGGGGGAGTACCACCACCCCTTGATCGCCTCCTCCCCCTTCGTGCTGCCGGCGTAGATGTTCTCGGCGCTCGCCGTCGTGCCGGCCAGTTCGGCCCGCTTCCAGGGAATCTCCTTGCCGGGCACGGGGGAGTCGTGGGCGAAGAACTTCCGCTCGACCATGTCCTTCGAGTGGCCGCGCGACGCCTCGCAGAGCTTGAGGTCGATGAGCTGCGCGCCAATGCCGAGCAGGACGCGGGTGCGGTTGAGCGCGGCAACGGCGTCCGCCTCGGCCGGGTCGATCTTGGCGGCGAGGGGGACGTTGGCGACGAGGACGTCGCGGTCGGCTTTGGTCATCGGCATGGCGAGCAGCGCCAAGAGCGCCTCGCGCCCGGCCATCGTTTGCGCGGCACCCTTCTCGTCGAGCGGCACGACGGCCTTGCGTTCGCGTTTCGCCTCGGGCGTCTTCTCGTAGGCGGCGCGGTAAACGTCGGTCCACTCGGCCCACAGGGCCCGGGCGGCCGGGAGTTCGGGCGACGCGGCGGTCACGTCGGCCGGTTTGACGGCCATCAGTTCCGTTAACCGGGCGACGGCCGGGTCGCACACCTCTTTGATCTTTTCCTTAGTCAACCCGGGCGCACGGGAGACGTCGAGCGACTTCTTCCGCAGTTCGGCGACCTCGGCCTCGACTTTCGACCCGCCCCCCGCCGCCTTCACCCGCGCCGCGACGACGGCCGCGGCCGCCTTCTCGAACTTCGACAGGTAAGCCGACTCCGCCGCCGCCCGCTCCGCCCCCGCGTGCTGCGTCAGCCGGCGAGGCCCCTCCTCGCCAAGCGCCAGGAGTTGGTCGACGATCGGCTTCCGCTGAGCCGCGTCGATCTTCGGCGCCTTCAGCTGAAGGATCAGCTTCTGAACCGCCTGCGCCTCCTGCTGCCGCGCCGCGGCCGGGCCGGACGGCGCGGCCACCGCCCCGCCGCCGACGACGAACAGCGCAAAAATTCCCCCGCCGATGAAGGCCCGCACCCGCCGGCCGAATCGAACGCTCTGAACGCTGGTCCTCATTCGCTCCTCTCGCCCCAAACTCTACGGCGGCTTCCCCATAGAAAAAGAGAAACCGCCTGCTAACCGTAACGGCCGACCGGCACGCTTCTTAGCCGTGGGATGGCTATTCGAAGGATGACCGCCCTCCGGGCGATGTTATGGCACACAGGGGTGAGGCGCAATCGGGTAGGATTTAAGGGACGACGGGAAACCCGGGGAGTGCCTCAGATGCGTTGTGGCGAGAAGCTGAGGCGCCGGGGACCGCTGCGAAGGTAAAATCCTGGATGTCTTCTTCCCTCGTGGGTCGCTCGAAGCCGTACTCATGCAACCGGGACCGCCCCTCGATTACGAACCCCCTCGCGTGACAGCCCCACCCACGCGAAACGCAAAAAGACGCCGGACGTCCGCGAGGATCGTCGTCATCGCCTGGCTCGCCACGGCCGGGGGAGCCGTCTTCGCCTTCTTTCACACCGACGACCGGAACCCACTCCAGATGCCGTCGGTGGTGTTCATGCTCTTCGCCGGGCTGTACGCCAGCATCATGACGCTGTACCACTGGGTTGTGCTCGTCCCGATGCTGCGGGCCCGCGAGCGACGGTAGTACCTGCGATCATGGCCGGAATGGATCAGGCGCGGGCGGTTTAAGAAGTGTCGGTTCGCGAGTCCGAAGAGGCCACGATGACCGCCTCCGGCGTCATGAAGGACCGCTGAACGGTCACGCCGGACGAGACGTTTCCCGACGTCGTTGCGGCGTACGCGCGCGACCTGCAAATGTAGCAATGCCTGTTCGCAAACGGGCGGGTTGCAAACGCGGGCGCGATCGATTTGGGTTGGTACCAACGGAGAGGCGATCCGTCGCGTTCGCCCCCCCCGTTTGCCCCCGACCTACCTACAACTCAGACTCACCGGCCAGACTCAGAACCAACCGCCCGTCGGGTGCGACGAGCGCTTCGCCCGTGAAAATGAGCCCGGCGACGGCCTCGGCTACGGCGGCGAGGGCTTCCGGAAACTTCCGGTCTGCCTCGAACGACAGCGCGGCGGTAACGCCGATCATCAGATCGCACTGACTGAAGACGGCCATCGCCTGTTCCTGCGCCGGCAGATTATCTGTCTCGAGTTGGCCGAACTTGCTCGACATCCCCAACCAGGTCCTGGAAAACCGATCCATCGGCTTTCCGCGGGCTAGCGCATGGAAGGCGATTCGCCCGCCCTCGGCCTCCGCGGAGATCGACGTCCAGCGCGCGGCGTCAGCTTCGACGACCGCCGACGGAAAGAACGAGAAGATCGCTTCGCGGGCCTGATCGTAAGCAGCCTAGTGGCCACGATGGTCGCAGCATCCTGCATGTCGCATCTCCCTGGTTCCGCCGTCGCCGTTCCCTCGGCTCGCGTCGTCCGCTCAGATTCGAAATCCTCCGGCGGCCGTTCACATCTGCCACTTCAGCAGCGCCGCCGCGCGCTCGATCGCCCGTTCGCGGAGGGGGCGGTTGGCCCAATCCTTTAGGGTCACCAGTTCGGCGCGGGCGAGGTCGGCGTCGAACGTTTTCGCTTGGCCTTCGGCGAAGCCTTGGTCGAGGACGTTGAGGTTGGCCTCGGCGTTGAGGCGGAAGCTGCGGTTGTCCAGGTTGGCCGAGCCGATCGAGGTCCAGCGGTCGTCGACGACCATCAGCTTGCAGTGGTACATCGTCGGGCGGAACTCGAAGATCTCGACGCCGGCTTCCAGGAGCGGCCCCCACGTGCTGCGGCCGGCCCGGCGGACGGCCGGGGCGTCGGTGTGCCGGCCGGGGACGAGCACCTGCACGCGCACGCCGCGCGCCCGGGCGGCGACCAGCGAGTCGATCGTCAGCCGGTCGGGCACGAAGTAGGCCGTGCCCAGCCGCAGGTGGGACCGGGCGGCCGCGAGGCTCAGCAGGAACATCAGCTGCATGCTCTCGCTGCCGCCGCCGCCGGACGAGCTCTTGAACACCTGCGCGAGTTGCTCGCCGGTCGGCTCGAGCGGGGGGAAGTAGGCGTTGCCGTGGAGGACGTCGCCGGTCGACTCGGCCCAGTTGTCGGCGAACGCGGCCGCGAGGTGGGCGACGACCGGCCCCGTTACACGGTAGTGCGTGTCGCGCCAGTGGTCCTCGTCCTGCGCGTCGCCGGCCCACTCGTCGGCGATGCCGACGCCGCCGGTGAAGCCGACCTTGCCGTCGACCACGAGCAGCTTGCGGTGGGTCCGGTTGTTCAGCTTCGCGGCCGACGTGACGTCGCGCCAGTGGAGCGGGTGATACCGCCGGACGTCCACGCCGGCGTCCTGCATCCGCTCCAGGTAGCCCGGGTCGATCTGAGTTGAGCCGACGGCGTCGACCAGCGCGTGGACGGCGACGCCGGCCCGCGCCCGGTCGCAAAGCGCGTCGGTGAAATGCCGGCCGACGTCCCCCTTCCAGTAGATGAACGTCTCGAACCCGACCGTCCGCTCGGCGGCGCGGATCGCGTCGAGCATCGCGGGGAAGATGTGGTCGCCGTTCACCAGCGGCTCGACGCGGTTGCCATCCGTCAGCGGCGGGCCGAGGAGGTGGCCCATCGTGCGGACGAATTGCGGGTCGTCAACGCCGTAGAGCGACTCGACCTTGTACGGGTAACCGACCGGCAGTTTCGCCTTGGCGGCGGTGAGCCCGCCGCGCCGGTGGCGCTCGCGGGCCGGGGCGGCGGGCGATAGCGAAGATGAGGACTCGGGCGACGTCATGGCCTGCCAAACGCCTCCTCACGCGGAGGAGGGGGCAGGATTGTAGACAGTTCTTCTTGAGAATCGCGTTAGCCCAACCCCGGTCGTCCCGCGTTCCTCGTCTACCACGCTTGCGGCGATTCGGCCCGACAATCGCCTGTCGCCGCGCGGACTCCCTCTCCCGTTCACCAGGGCCACGGCTGGGGCCGGGTCGCGATCCCGTACACGCTCGGAGATGCACCCTCATCCCCCGCTTCCCCCGGTGCACCAAGAAAGGGGGTCGCCCGGCAACAGTGCTCCGCAATTCGGCGCCGAAATAAAGGGACACCGGAATTTCCGCGGGGCGGATCGCTCGGGGTCGCCCACACCCGCGAGCGGATAGTCTGAGCGTCCCCCTCTCCCGCCCAGCTCACACCTTCTTGTCGATGCCGAGCAGGATGTCCCAGGCGTTAGCATCGGCCGTGTCGAAGTCGGCAGCGTTGCCGGTGCCGTCTTCGTTGCCGCCAAAGAAGAGGTCGATATCGGCCGTCAGCCGGTCGATCAGGCGGTCGTTGCCGAACCCGCCGACGAGGCGGTCCGTGCCGGCGCCGCCGTGGATCGTGTCGTTGCCGGCCTCGCCGTAGAGCTTGTCGTTCCCGCCTTCGCCGTAGAGAAGGTCGTCGCCCGCGCCGCCGTAGACGCGGTCGTTGCCGCCGCGGGCGAAGACGCTGTCGGCGCCCTTGCCGGCGTAGATCAGGTCGTCGCCGTCGCCGCCGTCGATCGTGTCGGCGCCGTCGTTGCCGTGGAGTGTGTCGTTGCCGCCGCGACCTTCCAGCAGGTCATCCGCGTTGCCGCCGACGAGGCGGTTGGCGAGGTTGTTGCCGTAGACGACGTTCCGCTTGGCGGCGTGGCCGACAGCGTTCTCGACGTCGCCGAAGAGGGAGATGGCGTTCGCGCCGGCGTTGCCCAGGAAGCCGCTCTTCTCGTTGCCGGTAAGGTCTACGTAGGCGCCGTAGAACGCGTCGGAGTAGTCGATCGTGTCGGAGCCGGCCCCGCCGTAGAACTCAACCGGCTGGTCGGTGGCGGGGACGAGGGTGTCGTCGCCGCCCGCGCCGTACGCCTGGGCCGGACGGGTGCCGCCGGCGTAGATGCGGTCGTTTCCGTCGCCGCCGACGAGGACGTCGTTGCCGTACAGGGCGGAGGAGCCGTTGAGGCTCGTGTGCAGCAGGTCGTCGCCCCCCTGCCCGTACTGGAAAGTGTTTCCCGTGCCGGGGAAGAGGCTGTCGGCGGCGTTGTCATCGACGTCGTCGTTCTTGCCGTTGCCGTACAGGTACGTCTCGCCGCCACCCCCCTTGATCCAGTCGGCGCCGAGGCCGCCGTCGATCCGGGCGGGCATCTGGACGCCGTCGTCGACCGTGATCGTGTCGCCGCCGCCGCGGCCGAAGACGCGGATCGACTCGACGTCGGCGATCGGGAACTTCGCCAGCGTCGCGTAGCCACCGTTGACGTAATGTCGGACGACGATGTCGGAGCCGGCCCGGTCAAGCGCGATGCCGTTGGGCTGGTCGTCGCCGTAGACGAATAGGGTTCGCGCCCCGACGGAGGCGGCCACGGACATCAGGCGCCGCGCTTCGCACGGCTCGATCACGACGTTGGGGAGGGACGGACGCATTGCAGGGTTCCTCGTTTCCTTTGAGTTCGCTTCCACTTCGGACGCACAGATGATGGGCCCGGAATCCCACTCCGGAAACGGACCTGAAGCGGGCAGGCCAATTGAGGTCGGCGGTGCCAAGGTTTGGCAGAGCGAGGAGGCGACGGGTTTCGATCGATTCACACGAACGGCGCAGCGAACCGGGGACGACTTCCGGAGGGTAACCCGGGGGCGGGGTGCGTTGTCGGTTAGCGAAGGGGCGCTCTCCCCGCCGACCGATCCGCGTGCGCAGCGAAGCGGAGCCCCGGATCCTGGGACGGCGCAGCGGGGCGACCACCGGCGTCGGAAGAAGAGGCCACCCTCGGGCGACCGAGGAGTGCGACGCGCGGCGTGCCAACAGCGATCGTGCAGTCCGCGCAAGCGCATTCTTCTTGAGACGCATACCGTACCGCAACATAATGCGGTACATAACACGCCCATGAGCCCGCCCCCGCTTCGAACCGGTTTGCCCGCGACGCTGGCCTGCGTGGTGATCGCGGTCGTGACCTTCGCGCCGGCCCGGGCGGCGGGGCCAGACACGCGGCCGGTGAAAATCACGCTCGGCCAGCCGGCGGCGACCCGGCCTTCGGGGGCGACGGAACCTTTCCCGTCGACCGCGCCTGCCACCCAGCCGGCGACGCCGGCCAGCGCGGCGACGCGGAAGGCGATCGAAACGCTGGAGAACTATTACGCGGAGCTGTACGCGAAGCCGTTCCGGGCGGAGGCGAACGCGCGACTGGCGCACCTCGTGGCGATCACGTCGCTCTCGCGGATCGACGGGCCGGCCCTAACCCGAAAGCTGATGCTGCCGCTGGCGTTCGGCGGCAAGCAGGATCCGGTGGTGACGCAGGTCGCGTGGGAGGCGCTTCGCGCGCGGGCGACGTCGCTCACGTCCGAGCAGCGGAGGCAATGGCTCGACGCGGGGCTGAAGGCGGTCGGGAACGGGGCGTTCCCGGGGGCGACGGCGGCGGGTCTCGTGGCGGCGCTCTCGACCCGGCCGGTGGAGGCGGCGCATTTGCCGGCGATGGTGAAGCTGCTGGCGCGGCTGGCGGAAGAGAATGACCCCGCGACGCCACATGGGAAGGAAGCGCTCGACGCCGCGGCCCGGGCGATCGCGGCGTGGGGGAACAAGGACCTGGTGCGGCGCGTCGTCGACGAGATGGGCGGCCCGAAGGTGGCCGGCCGCAACGGACGCCTGGCGGCATTGCTCGCTGCGTTACCGGAAGCGCCCGCCGAGGCGACGCCGGCCGCGTGGAAGGGCTGGCTCGCGTCGCCCGCGGCGGCGAGGTTAAAGGCGAACCTCGCGACGCTCGCCGCGGGGAGCGAAAGCTTCGCCGCGCCCGAGCGGATCGTCGACCCGACCGACCGGAAGTGGATCAAGGAGGCCGAGTTGGGGGACCTGCGGCTGAGCAAGCTCGACCTGATCTTCTGCGTCGACGGCACCGGCAGCATGCAGGCGTCGAACGAGTTCGTCACGCGGTACGTCCGCTCGGTCTACCTGGCGCTGGGCACGATCAGCGCGTCGACCCGGGCCGGGGCCGTCTACTACCGCCACGAGACCAACCCGGCCGTGATGCTCGACTGCTGCCGCAAGGCGGTGAAGGCGAGGGACATGACGGTCCACACGATCAAGCCGGTGCCCGAGCCGGACGCGCTGCTGGCGGCGATGCGCGCGATGCTTCCCGCGCCGGGCACCCGCGTCAGCGGCCACGGCGGCGACGGCGCCTACTACGGCGCGCTGGAGACGGCGTCGAAGGTGCTCGGCCCGGCCGAGAAGGGGAGCGCGCGGGTCATCGTCTGCATCGGCGACGCCAAGATGACGCCCGGCGCCGAGACCAAGATGGTCGAGCTGGGCAAGTCGCTGAAGGCCGGCGGGTACATCTGCATCTTCCTGAACCGCGACCCGTGGAGCGCGGAGAACCTCGCGGCCACCTCGCTCGCCGCGTCGGGCGAGGAGCCGGTCGTTTACCGCGACGACGTCATCCGGCTGAAGGACGGTGGCGACGTGTACGACGAGTTCGAGTCGAGCGCGTTCGGCGAGATGTGCGCGAGGGCGATCCGGGCGTCGATCCCCCCCGCCTACGGCGACCGAGCCAAACCGATGCTGTCGGCCGTGTGGAAGGTCCTGGTCGCCGGGGAACGGGCGCGCGAGGCGAAAGCGAGGATGTAGGTGCGCGGGTCCGGGCCCCGGGCCGTCCCCGCGGGGAAGGCCGTTCGTGGCGAAAGAATAGGGATCGCCCCCGATGGTCTGCCGGGCGGCCGGCGTCGACAATTCGCTCGGGTTGAACACCCCGCGCGGCCGCCGGTTGCCGCCGCGGGGTTGCCGCCCGAAGTGAGGTGCCAATGACGTCGGATAAGCCCTCCCGCCGCTTCGCGCCGCCCGGCGGCTTCCTGTGCGGCGCGGCCCACCTTGAAGTGACCGCGGCCGCCTGTGACCTCGTTTGGGCGAACGGCGTCCGCGTGCCGTACGCGGGGGTCACGCTGGCCCGGGCGGTCCGCCTCGTCGCCCGGGGCACGTGGGTCGAGTTGCCGGCCGACCGCGTCCGTCGGCGGAAGGTGTGTTGAGCCGCGGTCGCCCGGGGCGATCGTCGCCGACGGTTATCGGCCCGCCGTGGCCACCTGCCCCGGGTGGGACGCGATCCACTTCACGCGTTCAGAGCCGCCCGCGTCGGCCTCGAGCTGCTGACGGAAGTCGTTGAGCAACACGCGGGCCTCGACGGTCAGGCCGGTCGTGTCGACCGACGCCTGGATGTCGTCAATCATGCGTTGCAGCCGGCGGAGGTCGAGCGCCGCCCGCTCGCGGGGGGCGACGAGCTTCATGCCCCACTCGGGACACAGCCGCCGCCGCGCGTCCTTCCGCACGAGTTGTCGGACGTCGGCGTGCCGCGGGTCGGCCGCGATGCGGTCGAAGAGGCCGGTAAAGACCGCCGTGTCCCCTTCGAGCAGCTGCATGAGGTTCGCGCCGCTGACGAGCAGCACGCCGGTGACGCCGACGGAGGCATTCCGCGCCGCGCTCGCCTCGGCAATGCGGGCCACGGCGTCGTCGGTCAAATCGTCCCCCCGGCGGCTCACGTATACCAATTGTGTAACCTGCATCGCGGAAATTTCTCCTCGTCCGAACCCTGAAGCACGGATATATCGGCACGGCTCGGGAGCGAGTCGAACGGAACCGAGTCATCCTTTACCTGAGCGCTCGCGATTCCTAGTTCAGTCAGGCGGCCGCCATCCTCGTTCGGACGATTCGAGCGGCGTACCCCGTGCGGGGTTGGGACGCATGGGTCGTGCGGGCGGTGCTGGATCACGCGCGATTTGGTGCGTCCGGATGCCCGAGCGGGACGGGCCGCCCGTGCCGCGTAGAGCGGCGAGATCGTCGCATCTGTCCGGGCTCACTTGTCGTCGGCGCCACGCGGCCATTCGCAGATGAAGCCATAGCGCGACGGCTCGTACGGGACGTCTTCCCAATGCTCATCGTCGTCGGCGCCCGCGAGGATCGCCCAATGCTCCTTTCGATCGGCGTTATCCGGGCGGCCGCGCCTCCATCGGTCGTAAGACAAGGGTGACTCGTCGACCCATTTCCATTGCCCTTCCGCCGCTTCGTCCGAGGCGCCGATCCAGATGTTCTGGTGGTTAAGCAGCTTCTCCACGGTCGCTTGAGCCTCGGCCGATTTAATGCAGACGAGGCGTCCGCGGAGCTGTTCGCAGATCCCCTTGGCGAGATGCCACGACACGGGGAGGTCGTATCGGCGGTAGGAGGCGTCGCCGAGGGACACGGCTTCCGACACGGCGAGCGCCGGGCCGGCCGACGCGGCCGACACCATGCGCTTCTCGGCGGTCACCTTTTCTAACCCCTTCAGTGTCGGGAGCGCGGCAGCGTACCAGCGGGCGGAGCGGCCGCGGAGGTTGGCCCTGGCAGTACCGGCGTGCTTCTCAGATAAGAGCCAGTAGGCGTCGGCGAGGGCGCGGGCGGCTTCCCCTTCGGGGCTCTTGAGGTCGCGCGCGGCGAGGTCCTTCAGGAGCGGGTCGGTCCCCTTGGAGAGCATCAACAGGCCGTCGCGCCACTGCCCTTTCCATAGGCAGTAGAACCGGCCGAGGGTGCCGTTCGAGGCGGCGTCGCCCGGGGCGGCAGTGAGGCGCGCCAGCGCGGCCTTAGACTTCTGAAGCTCGGCTTTAAACTCACGCAGCGTCTTGTTCGCTTCGGCGGCGGCCGCGGCAAGCGGCGGCGATTTGGCTGCCAGTCTGGCCGCCATCTTCAGGAGTTCGTCGGCGGACGCGACGTCGTCCTGCGCCGCGGCCGCCTCGGCCAGCACGAGGCAGAGCCGGCCGAGCGCCTCCGCTTTCTTCTCCCCGGCCGCGCCGCGGGCCACCGGCACTTTGCCGACGGCGCGAAGGGTTTCGACCCACATCGCCGGCGCCGACTGCCCCTTGAACCGCGCGGCCGTTTCGCAGTTGGCGCGAAGCGCCAAGTCGGCGTCCCCCGCCTGCGCCGCGAGGTCGGCAGCCTCGCCGAGCATGACGAACTGCACGGCACCGTCCCCTTCCGTCGCCAGGCCGTCCTTCAGCAACTTGTACGCCGCGGCGAGGCGAGCCTCCGGCGTGGCCCGTTGAGACAACTCCTCCTTGAACGCGTCGCGAACCCGACGCTGTGCGTCGGCGATCTCCGCCGCCGACGGGGCCGGCTGCTGCTCGGCCGCTGTAGCGAACCACGGGGCGAACACCGTCGCGAAAAGCAGGATGGCGAGGCCCCATCGCATCGTTACGACATGACAAGTCCGTCGCTTCATGGGCGTCCAACTTCCGCAGCCCGGGCGTGCACCGCGCGGCTCGATCAATGGAGGTGCTTCAGTATCCTTGCGACGTCGTGTTGCTGTCAAAGCCTTTCGAATTGGGATGGCCGGGAGTGTCGAACGGTCCGCCGAGCCGCACTGCGGGAGGGCGGGCCTCCCGGCGGGTCGCGATTCGCGGCTCCGACACCGTTAGCGCGGTCGGTGACCGCGGCTCGGCAGGAGCCTCGCCCTCCCCGGAACGCCTCGGCGCGACCCTGGCGAGTCACGCCCGCCTTTTCTCGATCGGCGCGGATGGAGAGGCCACGCGAGTCACACGTGACAAGTGGCCCATGACCACCCCACTACTTCACCAGTTCCGCGAAGGCCTCCATCTTGCTGTAGTCGTTCTGCCACGACGTGTACATGAACCCGATGATGCTCGGCTCCCCCTTGGCCGTCAGGGCCCAGTCCTTCGTCTGTTGCAGGGTGTCGGGCTGGTCGTAGTAGGTGGCGGCGATCTGGCGGTGGCCACGGCCCTTGAAGAACTTCACGCTCTCGGCCCGCTTATCGTAGTTCCAGTTCATGATGACGACGTCCTTCGGTAACCCCTCCCACGCGCCGGTCCAGGGGCCGTTGACGAGGTAGTACGGGCCTTTTACGGCGTTGTGGAACGGGTCGAACATGTCGTTCCAGACGTAGGTCTTGTCGGGCCTGAGCAGGCCGGCGCACAGCCGGACGTTGTCGGCGAGCATCTCGCCGGGGGTCTTCTTCGTTTCCTCGCACGCCTTGCACCAGCCGAGCGTGCGGAACTCGTCGTGGCTCATCACCCATCCGGCGGCAGCGGGGCCCCAGGCTTGCTTCATGTGCTTCGCCTGGTCGGCGAGCAGTTCGGACGTTTTCGGCTCGGCGATGCACGCCGACACCTGGCCGTCGTAAATGATCGCCGGGTGGTACCAAGTGACGCGGAGCTTCGTCCCGTCGGGCAGGCCCTTCGTCTTGATCGTCGGGGGCTGGTGGTAGGCGACGAATTCTCCCTCGTACGGCTCGCGCCCGGCCTTCGGGTCGACGACGGGGTCAAAGTCCTTCCCTTCTTCCAGCGGCTTGCCGTCGTCGGTGGTGACGGTGAGCGGGCAGCCGGGCCGGCGGATGAGGTTCACCAGGCCGACCTCCTCGATGCGCCAGTCCTTCCAGCGCAGCGTCCCCTTGCCGCTGTCCCAGACGCCGAAGTACCAGTTGACCGTGTCGTTCTGAAGCGAGTTGAAGACGACGTGGTACTCCGTCCAGTCTTGGGTGCGCTTCACCGATAGGTTCTGCCACTGGAGTTGCCGACCGTCGGGGGCGAGCGCCTTGGCTTCCGGACGGGCGGTGTAGTCTTCGGTCTTGACCTTGAACGACACGTGGTAGCAGCGCCAGGGCGTGACGGTGAGCTTGAAGCTGAGCCGCGCGTTCGACGCGTGGGGCGAGACGACGGCCTCGCCCCCGCCGACCAGCTTGACCGACTCGTCCGCGAAGGCCGGCTTACCGAAGGCAACCTTTGCCGCGGCCGGATCGACGCGGGCGACGCCCCCGTTTACGACGAACGGCGTTTCCTTCGCGGGAATGCCTTCGACGAGGCTCGGGTCGTTGGACAAGAGGTCGTTGGAGTAGCCGATCGAGAAGACGGCCGGCACGATCTTAAGGTTCAGCTTCGCGGCGACCGCCTTGGTGCGCTCGACGTTCTTTAGGTAGCGCGGCCGCAGGTCGCCCAGCGCGCCGAGGCGGGCGAACTTCGAGTCGGCGATCATGACGTGCGTGTACCCGGCCTTGGCGGCTCGGGCCCAAACGGCTTCGAGCTTGTCGACGTTCTCGTCGGGGAGGAGGTTGGTGGGGTAATAAAGCCAAAGCTCGCGCTGTTCGGCGGCAGCGCTGCGGGCTGCTGGGAACGCGAACAGGCTTACGACGGCGACGAGCGTCAGGAACGCGGCGGTGGTTTGCCTCATGGACCCTCTCTCCTCGGCGGCATGACGTGTTTCGAAGAAGGCGCGCTTCCCCGCCCCTCTTACCCCGGATCGAAAAGCAGTGTTGCTCCCGGGCCCGCGCGACGTCACCGGCCGAGCAGGCGGAGGATCGGCCGGTAGAGCGCGTCGAGCCCTTCGGAGACGCGCAGGATCGCGTCGCGGGCCTCGGCGACGTCCATCCCCTCGACGCCGCGGCGAAAGCCGAGGTAAATGCCGTCTCCGGTGATGTTAAAGCACGGGCCGCACAACCCGCCTTGCCACTTGAGGAGTTGGAACAGGAGCTTCGGGTCGCGTAGCTGTTTGTCAGTCAGCCCGGCCGCGACGCACCCGCAGACCTGAAACGTGCCGCCGTCGCTCACCGAGACTTGGAACGAGCAGCCCGTCGGGCTCTGGAGCAGGACCGCCGACGGCCGGTCGCCCGAGTCGCCCGTTACGGCGGCCCGTGCCCTTCGTTGCGAGAGCCCGGACGCCTGCGCCGCGGCGTGGACGACGTCGGCCGGGGTCATCCGCTGGACGGTCGCGGCGATCTCCTCGTCCGTCGGCGAGCGCAAGGCGCGGCGGCGGATCTGGTCGATGACGAACAGGACGTACGCCCGCACGTCGGCCGCACCGATGGCGAACCCGAGCCCCTCGGCGTCGCTGCGCATCGAGGTGTTCAACCCGACGAGCATTCCGTCGCGGTCGAGCAGCGGGCCGCCGCTGTTGCCGGGGTTGATCGCGACGTCGGTCTGGACGTACTCGCCGTCGGGCAGGCGGCGGTGCGGCTCGCTCACAATGCCGCGGGTGGCGGTGAACGCCAGGCCCCGCGGGTGGCCGATCGCGATGACGTCGTCGCCGGCGTGGACCTCTGCCGCGACGTGCCGGCCGACGTCGAAGCAGGTGTCGCGGCGGATCGCCGCCCGGACGACGGCGAGGTCGCGCGACCCGTGCGTATGGACGGGGACGGCCTTGGCCTTCGACCCGTCGTGGAAACGGAGCATGAAGACGTCGGCCTGTTCGACGACGTGACGGTTGGTGACGACCAGCCCGTCCAGCGACACCAGCAGCCCCGACCCGACGCCGGCGGAACATTCCAGCAGCACGACCGACTGACGCCGCAGGCGGACGACCTCGCGCCAGCCGGCGGCGTCGGGCGGGCGCGACGCCGCGGCTGCGGGGGTCTCGTCGGGTGGGTTCTCGTTACCGTCTCCGCCCTTTTTCATATGGTGGGTGGCAGCTTACCGCGCGGACCCCCGGTTGGCGTCGGGAGTGCACGCGCCGAGCTCGCCAGGTTCGCGGTGTTGCGGGGCGTTTCGAGGATCGCGGCGACGAGAAAACCTTGGGCGATACTGCGGCCGCGGCGCATTGGGACGGTCGTCGCCACGGCGCCACTGCAAGGCATCGGGGACACGGATTAGGTCAGGAGGTCGCCTTCAGGTGGCGTGACTGCCGGACCGGAAGAGAAGGTGAGGCCGTGCGACGCCGCTGGTCTCGCAGCGATTCGTCGGGGACGAACGGGCGGAGGAAGTCGGGACCGTCGCGGCGGCCGCCGGCGCGGACGTCGTCCCAGAGGGCGGGGGCGACGTCGCGCGGGTCGCGCTGTTGCACCTGCGTGAGGTACGTGAAGAGCAGTTCGGCGAGGCGCGGCAGCGCGATGGCGTGGCTGCGGCCTTCGCTGGCGTGCAGCCAATCGGCGAGCGCGAGGAACGACGCGAACGGCGAGCCGCCCTGCCACACCGTCGACACGGTGCGGGGGAAGTTGCCGCTGTTGGCGAGCAGATCCCAATACCGGCTGAACCGCCGCATGCGTTGCATCTCGACGAAGTCGATCGCGCCCGTCTGCAGCACCTCGTACGGCGGCGACGGGCTGTAGACCATGCCCCACTCGGCGTCGTGGCGGACGATCGGCGTGCCGCGGAGCCGCTTCAGCATGCCGACCTGGATCTCCTGCGGGCCGAGCGCCACGAGCCGGTCGAACCCACGGCCGAACGTCTCGACGTCCTCCCCCGGCAGGCCGACGATCAAGTCGGCGTGGACGTGGACGCCCGTCTCGGCACGCAGCCAGCGCAGGTTGTCTTCCAGCTTCGCCACGTCTTGCCGCCGGCTGATGCGCTCCGAAACCGCGTCGTCGAACGTCTGGATCCCCACCTCGAACTGCAGCGCGCCGGGCGGGAACTGCTTGATCAGATCGCGCAGCGCTTCCGGCAGCCGGTCGGGGATCATCTCGAAATGGAGAAACAATTCTGGCTCGTACCGCGCGAGGAAGAACTCGAGAATCGGGCGGCTGACGCTCAGGTTCAGGTTGAACGTCCGGTCGACGAACTTGAACCGCCGCACGCCCCGCTCCATCAGCGCTTTCATGCGGCCGATGAAGTCCTGGACCGACACGTTGCGGACGGGGACGTCGAGCGACGAAAGGCAGAACTCGCACTTGAACGGGCAGCCGCGCGACGCCTCGACGTAGATGACGCGGTGGGCGATGTCTTCGTCGGTGTAGAGGTCGTAGGGGAGCGCCAAAGCAGGCAAGGAGGCACCAGGCACGATAGCACGAAGGGGGATCGACGTCGGCGAAGGTTCCCTTCGTGCGTCCGCTCCACCGTGCTTCCGCGGCTCTTCGAGACCGAACTCCGGCAGCCCCGCCGCGATCACTTTCCCGGCCGGGCGGTCGCCCTTCAGCAGGCGTTCGCACAGGTCGGCGAAGGCAAGGTCGGCCTCGCCGGTGATGACGTAGTCGGCGACGGCGACGATCGGCTGGCCGTCCGTCTCGTGGCTGACCTCCGGGCCGCCGAGGACGACGAGCATGTCGGGACGCACGCGCTTCAGGTCGGCCACGAGGCGAAGCGACTGCTCGGCGTTCCAGATGTAGACGCCGACGCCGACGACCTTCGGCGACCGGGCGAGGATCGCCTCCAGCGCGTCGACCGGCCGGACGGAGACGTCGAACTCGAGGATGGCCGCGCGGTCACGCAGCCCCGCGCCGAGGTTCGCCATCAGGTACCTCAGCCCGAACGCGGCGTGGGCGTACTTGGCGTTGAGGGTGGTGAGGAGGACGTCGGGCATACGGAAAGGCACCAATCCCAAGCCCCAATGACCAATCGCCCCGATGACCTAACAATCATCAGGCGGAGACGCTACCCCTCCTCCATAATCGTTGGACTTCGGATTCGGGCCGTCCCACCTTGGTCATTGGGGCTGGGTCATTGGCCGTTTCCTACTTCACGAGCTTCGCGGTGAGCGTGATCGTGGTGCCGGACAGGGCCTTGCTGACGGGGCAGCCGGTCTTGGCGCCGTTGGCGAGTTCCTGGAACTTGGCGTCGTCGATGTTGGGGATGGTCGACTCGTTGACGAGTTCGATCTTCGTGATGGCGAACCCCTCGCCGACCTTGTCGAACGTGACCTTGGCCGTCGTGGCGACCTTGGTCGGGGTGAAGCCGGCCCGGCCGAGCGCGCCGGTGAGGGCCATCGAGAAGCACCCGGCGTGGGCCGCGCCCAGCAGCTCCTCCGGGTTGGTCAGCGGCCCGTCCGCCGACCGCGACTTCCAGTCGTACGGCTGATTCAGCACGCCGCTCTGAGACTTAAGGGTCCCCTTCCCCTCCGTGATGCTCCCCGACCAAACGGCTTCCGCGGTACGCGTCGGCATGTGAACGTTCCTTTCCCTGTCGTGAAAATCGAGTCGGCGGTAACGGCCGCGCCCGTGCGCGACCGGCCGCAAGCCGCACATTGTAGGCGAAACCGCCGGGGGCGGGAGAGGGTCATTACGCAAGGCCCCGGCCGACCACGGAAGGCCGCCGAACGACCAATGCAGCGGCCCCCCGGAGTCACCTCCGGGGGGCCGCATCCTCCGCATCCGTCGCGCACGCGGGCGGGCGTGCGATCAGTTCGTCGGCACGATGACCGGCGTGAAGTCCCTGTTCGTCGCGGTGATCTGCGACCGGTCGGCGATGTAGGCCGCCCGCCGCTGCACGGCCAACGTCGGGTTCGGCGTCCCGACGCCCCGCCAACCCTGCACCACGATGTAAACCGTGTACGAGTCCGACCGCGTCGACACCATGTTGCTGATGCGGTTCATCATCAGGTAGCGGGCCTCGAAGTCGTTGGTCACCTCGTCGCTGCCGTCCCGCGGCGACAGGTCGCCCTGGGCCGCGTTCGGCTGGAAGGTGGAGGTCGGCACGGTGTCCGGGTCCGGCGTGATCGTGTTCGCGCCGTTCTGGAAGCGGACGGCGACGTTCGCCGGGTCGAACACGCGGTTCAGGTCGTAGATGCTGTTGAACGGCCCGCGGGGCGGGGCGCCCGTGGCCGGGTCGCCGTCGCGCCAGCGGACGATCATGTTCGCCAGGAGCTCGTTGTTGTCGTCGATGCCGTTGTTGTTCGCGTCGGCACCCGAGGGCCAGAAGTTCATGGCGGCGATCACCCGGGCCGGGGCGGTGTTGAGGTTGATCTTGCCGTCGATCGACGGGCGCGACTCGTTCCCCTGCCGTGCGTCGTTGGCGTCGACGGCCTGGGGCCGCAGGCGCCCGCTCGGGTCGAGTTCGGTGAAGTCCTGACCCGAGCTGTAGATGCCGTAGTTCGACGGCTTTACGTTCGGGAAGTAGTCGCCGTGCGAGCGCAGTCGCTCGGCTTCGAGCAACCTAGCGCCCGTTGGGCTTAGCGGCGTAATCGCCTGCGGCTGGCTCCCCTGTGGGGCGTCGACCGTCAGGTAGTCGAACAGGTCCATTGACCAAGCATACGGGTCGACGGGGTTGCCTTGACCATCACGGGGGATCGCCCCGTTCGCCGGATCAAATTGTTTCGAAAGGGAGCGGAGCGGGCAGAACCGTCCGATCATTTCGTACGCATCGTCGAAATCGTAAGCGAACACCGGCTGGGCCGTTAGCGGCGCCGGGTCCCGCTGGTCGTCGTCCTGGGCGCGCCCGCTGTCGCGTGACACCGAATTCATTTCCAAAAAGATCGCCCTGCTCGGGTTCGTGCTCCCGGCCGGGATCGGGACGCGGCCGGCGTTGGCGTTCACGCGGGTCCGAATCGTGTACGCGCCGATGAAGGGAATCTGCAGAATGTCGCCGTTCCGCGTAAATCCGCCGAACGGGAAATGGTTTGTCGAGGTCCCGACACGGTTCGGACCGGCCGAGTCTTTGTTGTTGAGCTGGATCCCCGGGTAAGGGTTCAAGTAGCTGGAAGCCGCGTTGGCCGTACCCAGATTAATCGCATGGCCGTTCGAGTCGTTCGTGCTCCACGCCGACGGCTCGCTCTCGGGGTTGTCGGGTGCGATGAAGGGAGCAGATATGACCGCCCCCTCTTCGCGCATCGGCATGGTGTTCGCCGGCGGCTCGAGCTCCCGCCACCGTCCGGGGTACACGCACTTCCACCGGGCGTCCGCCGTTCCGCCGCACTGGCGGACGTAATGCAGCTCCTGAAACTCGGCCGCCCCGCCTCCCGCGGCGGCGACGAGTTGGAACCCGGTGAAGTCGAACGAGTCGAGGGGCACCAGTTCGTCGAGGTTGACGCTGAGGGTCGACCCGGGCTGGGGCCGCCCGAGTTCGGTGATTCCCTCCAGAGGAAGGGTCATCGGCGCGCCGTCGCCGCGGCGCGGGCGGAGCAACACCAACTCGCCACCTGGCGTGGCGCTATCGCCGATCGCCTGGTGGAGGTCCCGCACGTAAAACGTGGACGGCGTGCCAACGAACGTGGCGTTGAGCGGACGGAACTCCGCGGCGCCATTCGCGATGTCGGCCGGGTTGTAGTTCTCGAGGATGAGGTAACCGTTGGGTTGGATAATCGGCCCCGACGCGCCGAACCCGGTGAACCCGCCGAGCGGCATCACCGTCATGTCCGGGTACGCGCGGCTGACGGTGGTGGCGGCCGTCTTGCGGCGGATCAGGCCCAAGTGCCAGCCCGAGAGGTTGATCGGCACGTTCGTCGGGTTGTACAGCTCGACCGCGACGTACCCCTTCGCGTTCTGCTTGGTCGGGCGCCCCCCCACAGGCGGCGGCGGGTCGACGACGTGCTCGGCCGACTCGTTGTTCGCGTAGACCTCGGTGATGAACGGCTGCGCCTCGCTGCCGAAGACCATGACTTCGATCGGCGTGTTCGGCGTGCCGGCGACCGTCGCGTTCAGGAAGATGCGCCGGCTGGTGACGTTCTCGTTGCGCGCCCCGTCGGTGTAGGTGTCGCTGTCCCGGTAATCCTCCGCGTTGACGGCCGCGATGGCGGCGCGGAGCAGCAGCGTGTTCGTCGCGTCTAGGGACACGGTGCCGGGCGCCGGGGTGCTGGGGGCGGGGCGGCGCAGTGGGTTGCGGAAGATCTTCGCGCCCAACGTCGGCACGTTCGTAGTCGCCAGGTTCTCGCCCGGGTGGGCGTTCATGACGGCCCAGAAGGCCCGCCACAGCTCGCCGAACGGCGCCGTGTTGATCGACGCCCGCGAGACCATCCCGAAGTTCGGCCCGGGGACGGGCATGAGGTTGGGCTGCGCGGCCTGGTCGTCGGCGGTGTTGACGACGACCTTGACCTCCGCCGGGAGGCTGCCCATGTCGGGCAGGGGCATCGCGTTGCTCATCGGGTTGCGCGGCACCGTGATCGCCCGGCGTGAGAAGACCCGGTCGGTCCGGTTGACGCCCATCATGTCGAAGTTGTCGGTGAACCAGTCGACGACGGGCCCCCGCCCCGTGGCACCCGGCGGCGGGTAGGGGTTCGTGCGCGTGCGCGGCATGCGCGCGTTCGTGCCGACCGCTCGGTTGGGGTCAACCGGGAACTCGAGGGTCGGCAGCAGCATCTGCTCGAGCGGCGACGCGACGAGCGCGTTGGGGTTGCGGAGAACGAAGCGGTAGGCGAGCGACGTCGCGTCCTCGCTAGCGAGGGCGCGGAACTTCCCGGTGTCGGTCGGACCGCGCGTGCCCGGGCGGACGAAGTAGCCGGGGCTATCGAGCCGCCGGGCGAACTGGTGATACCACTGGTCGAACAGCGAGACCCATTCAAAGTCGGTCCGCAGGACCGTCGGGTCGACATCGCCGACGGGCGGGGTCGTGGAGAGCGCGGGCGGCGTCCCGCCCGGCGGGGTGGTGCCGGCGATGTAGGTCGGGTCGTTCGTGCGGAACGCGTTCAGCCCGAACATCTGCCAGTCTCGGGTGAACGCGCCGTAAAACCCTGCAGGGGCGGCGGGCGCGCCGGTGTCGTTGTAATCGAACATCGCCCCTTGGAAGTCGACGTTCGTCGTGAACAGGTCGCCGGGGACGAAGGGCGCGGGGGAGGTGATGTCGCGGTTCGGCCGCCAGTGGACGTTGGCGTTGAACGCGGCGCTGTTGTCGATGATGCGGACGCCGGCGTAGTAGGTGACGCCGTTGAGCTGCCCGACCGGGACGCGGAACAGCCCGCCGTCGGCGATGCCGTCGCCGTCGGCGTCGGCGCCGAGGTAGGGGCCGTACCGGGTGTTCCCGTTGTAGACGAAGATCGCCGGGTGCGTCTCGCCGCCGACGCGGAGGAACGTCGGCTCGACGCGGGTGCGCTCGGCGTAGGTCGCGACGCGGGCCGCCGCGGGCGAGGCGTTCAGACCGCCGTCGGGGCTCTCGAAGGGCTGGCCGTTCACCATCGGGGCCGAGACGTAAGGCCAGTACGGGTCGCCCGCCCCGATCCGCTCCGGCGTCCGGCTGGCGAGCCACGGGTCGGTCGCCGGCCAGTCGGTGTGCTCGTACTCCCCCGTCGCCGCGGCGACCGCGTTGAGCGGCGGCGTGGCCGTTGCCGGGCGGAACTGGCTGTGGCCGAACAAGTCGTCGACCAGCTGCGCCTTGCTGAGCCGGACGACGGCGTCGACGAGCAGCTCGATCTGCGTGTTGGCGGTGTTCTGGCCGACGGCGAACCGATCGGTGCGGACGGTGACGATCAGCGCCGTGCCCGCCAGCGCGATCAGCACCAGCAGCGCGACGACGACGATCAGCACCGACCCCGGCCGGGCGCGGCGGAAGCGGCGGTCGGCCGCCGCGAGCGTGCGCGTCAGCCAACCGACCGTGCGGGCACGGCGGGCGGTAGGTTCGTTTTGTTGTTGCTGGTCAAACATGGTGATCCTCCGCCTCGCTACGAGACGCGGATATTCTTGCGCCTGCGCGGCGCCGGACGGTGGGTGGATCGGAACTTCAGCGCCGGTCGCCAATGAGCGATCATTCAGGGAAGTTCGACGACGTACTCATAAATCTGCGTATCCGTGATCCGCCCGTCCGGGTCATCGACGCCCGCGATCAGGCGAATCATCTTCGGCAGGGGTGGATCGACGGCGGGGTCCCCCGCGGGCGAGTAGCTGCCCGACGGCCCCCACGCGCACACGTAGCGGGCGCCGACCGCGACCCCGGTCGCGGTGCCGTAGTCGGCCTTGTTCGGCAGGTCTTCGTTAACACGGCGTTCGAACGGAGCCGGCGGCAGCGACGAGTTGATTGCCAGCAGGACGTCCCGGAGCGGGACGACGTCCTTCATCACGTTGATGTTCCCGCCGGAGGCCTGACCGAGGATGACGATCCGGCTCGTGTCGTCGGACGTGTCGACGTTCCGAGGGAAGCCGTACCAGCGCGTCTTGACGACGCCGCCATTGGCGATGAAGTCGATCACGCCGTCGGGCATGGGGGCGATGGCCTTGCCGTAGTCAGTGTGGATCATGTCGCTCGGCTCGACGACGCCGTCGCCGTCGACGTCGCGGATCTGCGTGATGAAATCGCCCGCGTACTCCACCGCGAATTGAGTGCAGGCCGGGACGAAGCACGGGACGGTGCGGGCCGCGCCGATGGGGCTCATCGGCTTCGTCGGGTAGGGGTACCCGGCGAAGCGGTAAACGAGCCCGAACTCCTGCTCGTACCAGCGGGCTTCCTGGGAGTTCGGCGAACCGAACGACGAAATGATCGCATTCTTGAGGATCGTGCTAAACGCGGGGATCGACGTGCCGACCAAGTCGTAACTCGACCACTGGATATGCGGGTTGAAGAAGGTCGTCCCGTTCGACGTCGACCGCGTCTGCTGGCCGAGGGGCTGGAGCGGCTTCCTGGCGAGGTCTGAGGCGTCGACGCCGAAGTACGTCTCGGTGCCGATCTTGTTCCCGTACGCGTCATATCTGAACACGTACTGCCCGCTCCCGAACGCGGGGTCCGGCTGCGGTGAAACCATCAGGTTGGCGACGCGGCCGAGATACCATTGCCGGGCGTAAAAATTATTCGGGTTGGTCTCGGAGGTCTCAGGCGTGCTGCTCGTGCCGATCGGGTTCCAACCGGGGTTCCTCGAGTTCTCCAAGTAGTCGGTCGAATTCGGGTCGCTGGTCGCGTTCGGCTGCTTGATGTGGCCGTACCAGACCCACGCCTCGGACGACGTCATGTTCGAGGCGTAGACGCCGTTGTCGCCCGTCTGCCTGCGGTAGAGGTCGCGCGCGAAGAAGCCGATCTGGTCGACTCGGTGCGAACGACCGTAGAGCGCGACGCGCTCGGCGGACTCGGCGAGGGACTCGGTGTTGTCCGCGTTGGAGTCGACCGACCGGATGTGGTCGTCGGCCTCCGCGGCCGTGTCGGCCTTCGAGTAATCCCGGTCGGCCTGTTCGTCGGCCGCATTGCTGAAGGCGGAGACGCGCTCCGAGCGGATGATGAAAAACGGCCCGCCACGGTTCGCCCCGGCTCCCGGGAGAACGGCGTGCCGCAGGTCGTCGAACATCGACTGCTGGATCGACCGGTTCATCCGTATGGCGTTGGACAAGCTGTTCGTAGCGCCGATCGTGTCGCCGGTGAGTTTGAACACCTGATTCACGCCGTAGATCAGGATCAGTACGAGCGCGATGGAAACCATCAGCTCGACAAGCGTGAACGCGCGGCGCCCGGACGCGGCGTCGGCCGGAAAAGCGGGGTTGGCGGGGCGGGCTTGGATCATGGTCGCCTTCGGCGTCGGAGGTTGAATAAGGCTGAGACCGGGCGGAATCGGGACGGGTCACCTGCCGGACGCGGCTCAGTTGCTCACCTTCACGTAGCTGGTGAAGGCCGACACGTCCATGGCCGACCCTTCGGGCGCGCCGTTGAGGAAGCCGGGGCCGACGATCACAACCTCGACATTATTAAGGGTCGAGACGTCGTCCGCGTTGCCGTACTTCCCGTCGGGGCCGGGGTCGGTCTGGAAGTCGCTGCCGGGGACGAGGTCGTACTTGTTCGGGTCCGTCGGCTCACGCGTTCCGAGCCGGTAGACACGGCCGTTCATCCAGCCTTCGGGGCGGCGGCCCGAGACCCCCGGGTCCTGCGAGACGATGACGTACGCCCCTTCGGCGGCGTACTGCGGGTTGGTCGTAATCTCGCACTGCGCGCCGGTGGCGAAGGTCGCTTTGGCCCGCCGCGCGGCCAGGTTCCGGGTCGCGATGTCTTCCTGCGTGAAGGTCGGCTTGTTACGTGACTGTAGAACGATGACCGTCACCTGGGCGTACGGGTCGGGCACCTCGGAAACCGAGCCGTTCGTCCCCTTCAGGTAGGTCATGTCACGGCGGTAAACGGCGGTCCATGCGAACCGCGGGTCCCCCGAGAAGATCATGTTACCGCTAACGGTGCCCCACATGAGGTCACGCTGGGCCTGGTGCGTGAAGGGGTCGGCGGGCGCAGTGGTCTGAAGGTGCATCCGATCGTCGTAAAGCGACCAGACCTGCCCGTAGTAAGAAAAGCTTTGCGGAAACGTCAGCGTGCCGCCGGATGGGGGCGCGTAGCTGTTGGGCACGGTGGCCCGAAACATCTCGCCGCCGTTGGGCAACTCGGCCTGCCGCTGCAGGTAGCTGACGGCGGCGCGGGCGACGCTGGCGGCGGTCGACTCCTCGTTGTTGAGCTTCACCTGGCTCAGCGACACCGGGAAGATGCCGGCGATCAGGATGAAGCCGACGCCCAGGATCATGACGGCGAAGAGCACTTCCGTGAACGTGAACCCGCGGCGTCCCCTGCGGCGAGCGGCGGTGGCGAAGTGGGTGCGGGCGGAGGCGGTCATGTTCTTCGTATCCTGATCTCGTGCCGGACGGGCGGCCGCGCGAGCGTGGTCGCCGTGGCCGCGCTTACTGGTTCTTCATCAGGGCGCCGCTGTGGCGGGCGACGACGAACGGGGTCGCGTTCTGGTCGAGCCACGCCTCCTCGCCCTTCTCGTCGTCGCTGGTCGCGTAGCCCGACCCGCTGGCGACCTCGCCGAGCTTATCGCGCCCGTCCCCCTCGCTCGTTCCGCCGAACGTCGTGACGGTGTTGCTGCCGTTCGGGGTGTAGCCGGTCGCCTCGCGGAACGAGGGGAGGTCGAAGAGGACGACCCCGACGCTGGAGACGGTCTCGATCTCGGCGCTACCGATCTTCCCCTTCAGCGCCTTGCCCATCGTGTTCGTGTTGGCGGGCAGCGTGTAGTTGCGGTTATAGGCGAGCGCCTTCGCCAGTTCGGTCGCGACCCTGCCGTTGGGCGTGACGCCGTCGCTCTCGAGCAGGAGGAGGCGGTACGGGCGGACGGCGAGCCGCCCTGCGCCGTCGAACAGGATCGCCCCGCCGCAGCGGCTGGGGATGCCGCCGGAGTTGATCGTGTCGGTGAACGCCGGGCCGAGGTAGACGGGGTTGAACCCGATGTACCCGTCGTCCTGGCGGACCGGGGGCGAGCCGGTGGTCCGGGCGTCGTCGACGGTGTTGAGCCCGATGCCCTGCGGCAGCAGCGTGAAGTCGCCGTTGGGGGCCATGTCGAGGTAGACGACGTCGGGCGGCGCGTTGTTGTTGGTCGGCGGGGTCACCTCGCGGACGACGATCGCCGCGACGCGGTCGGTCCCCTGGTCCATGAAGAAGAGGACGCCGCTGGTCCGCTGGAGGCCGATCGCCTCGGTGCGGGCCCGGCCGACCATCGCCGCCAGCGTGTTGGCGGCCGCGTCGACCGACCGCCCGCCGGTCATGGCTCGAAAGCTCGGGACGGCGATCAGGACGATCAGCGAGATGATCGACACGACCACGAGCATCTCGACGAGCGTGAAGCCGCCCCGCCGCCGCGCCGGCGACGAAACGAGAATGGGGAAGGACGGGTCCTGACGCATGGGCTTCTCGCTGCGGTTTTCCGCGTTCGGTCTTTCGGCTTCGCCGTTCGGTTCGGTCACTGGTTGAACGAGTAGACGTTGTCGTCGCCGGCGGACAGGTCGCCGTCGGGGCCGGCAGAGGCGAAGAACGGGCGGTTGTCCGGAGCCCGGATCACTTGGTTGACCGACCCGGCTGGGTAGGTGCCGTCGGGGTTCATGCCGATGTTCACGTTTCGAAGCCCGTTGCCGGGCACGAACATGATCGGGTTGCCCCACGCGTCCGCAACGAGGGGAACGGCCCGGTCGTCGAACGGCGTGGCGGAGTCGTCCGCGTCGAGCTTCAGGACCGAGTTGGTCGCGAACTTCGACATGGCGTCCCGGTTGGCGGGAATCGTCTTCAGGATCGACATCGCCAGCACGGTGTTGCGGAAGACGTCGGTGTTCCGATTCTGGCCGTTCGAGATCTTGAACGCGACGGGCGTGGCGGCCGTGCTCGGGGGGAGGGTGATCGGCGACTCGTTGTTCGGCCCGAGCGGGGTCACCGGGTCGAGCCAGAAGTCGCCGAACTGCGTCGACGTCTTAAGGATGGTCGCGCCGTTGTAGAAGACCTGCGACGGCGTGCTGCCAATGCCGGACACCGCCTCGAACTCCGCGAAGAGGCCGCGGCAGTTCGCCAGGCTTGCCTTGGTGACGCGCTCGGCGGGGCTGAGGCGGTTGTAGGAGTAAACGGCGATCGTCACCAGGATGGCGATGACGCCGATGACCACGAGCAGCTCGACCATCGAGAAGGCCGGCCTGCGATTGGAAACTCGGTTGCGAAGCGTCACGGGGTCGGTCTCCTTGTCTTCCACCGGGGGCACTATTCGCGGTGTCCAGTGGGACGCGTGACGCGGCGACGCGGGTCGAGCGGCAAGTGCTGTGTCGGCCGGGATTACCGGTCCTTGGAACGCGCTCGGCGGGAAGGCCGGCCGGTGAGAAAGCTACTCCGCAATCGGCGGGGAACGGTCCGCCGCTGCCGCGTTGGCCGCGGTTGGGGCGATCTCATAGCTGTAGACGTTGTCCTCGAGGGTCTGGTAGCGGCCGTCCGGGCCGGCGGAGAAGAAGAACGGGCGGTCTTCGAGCGCCGTGCCGATCGCGGGGTGGCCGCGGGGCATGAAGACGATGTCGCGGCCCCAGGCGTCGGGGAGGCGGTCGTACCCGGGCGCGCCGCCGTTGTCGCCCCCGACGGGCCCGAAGATGTCGACCGTCGGCCCGGCCTCGGTCCGGACGGCGGCGACGACGTCGCGGTTATTGGCCCGGGCGGCCTCACGGAGTTGCGGCTCGTCGGGGAGGGCTTCGACCGACCCGGCCGGCGGAAACGGGCTGACGCGCGGGAGTCGGCCGTTGCGGGCGACGTACTTGTCGAGGAGCCTGTCGAGCGTGGTTAGGAGGAATTTCGTCTGCCGGTCGGACGCCTGACGGCGCACCGACCGGGCGAGGTTCGCCATCAGTCCGAGGATGATGATCAGTGCGGCGACGGTAACGAGGACTTCGACGAGGGTAAAGCCGTCCCGACCCGTGGTCTTACCGCCGTGATTGTCGTCAGATGGGCGACGCGTGCGCAACATACCGCTGGGCGTCGTCAGCTTCTGAAGTTGGTGATGTCGTCGCACTTGTCAACGTCGGGCGCGTCAAGTTGGTTCGTATCGCCCGCCTCGCCGGCGATCGGGCCATAGGTCTCGTCTGGGCCGGTGGACCATAGGATGTACGGACCCTGAAAGACGGCGACTTCGCCACCATCGATCTTCCCGTTCTTCGACGTGTCGCCGAGGAAGAGCCGCATCTTCTCCAGCGTGAGGGCGGCCTGGGTCGGCGAATTGGGTTCGATCGGGTTATCGTCCGCCCAGAAGAGGGGACGGTCGGCCTGAAGGCCGACGAAGCCGTTGTTCTCGCGGATGTTGGGCTTGCCGTGGGCAGGGAAGTAGAGGATCGCTCTGCGGTAGCGGTCGAGGATCGTAAAGGTTAAGCCGTACCGCTCCGGGTCGGTCAGCGTAGAGGAAGTATCTTCCGGGTCACCAATCTTAAACCGCCCGGTTTCCAGATAGGGCGGGTAAGCCTTGGAGTTTAGGTCGTCGTCGGCGGTGTTCATTTGGCCGTCGACGCCGGGGAAACGGCGGACGCGGAAACCCGCGCCGTCGACGCCGTCTTGAATCGGCCGCTGGCTACCCGCCCGGATGTCGGTTTTTGGGCACGGACCAATCAGCGCTTGGCACAACAATTGGGCGCCCGTAGGCGGATTAGGGCGTTGCGGAGCGACACCGGAGGATGGCGTGGGCGTCGCGGTACCATAGGTCGAGTTGTAGCTCGGCACCGGGTAAGAGTTGAAGTCCTGCTTGTAGGCTTCCAACGCCGCGGAGATGGCGTTGAGGTCGGCCGACACGCGGGCCCGTTCGGCGTTTCGGTAGGCGCGCGCGATCATCGGCGAGAGGAGGGCCAGCAGCAGGACGATGATCCCGATGACGACCAACAGCTCGACGAGGGTAAACCCGGGCGCCGGGCGGCGGCCGGTTCGATTACTTGAGGGGGCCGAAGTTCGTCTGGTCATCTTTGGTTCCAAACTTACGGTCCGGTCCGGCGCCGATGAGCCAGAAGCCGTCCTTCTGTCGAACCTCCCACGTCCTGGGGTTCGAGTCTTGCCCGACGCCGGGGTTGCGGAAGTAGGCGGCCACCGTCGCGAAGTCGCGGGTCGGGGGCTCACTGTAGCCGGGAAATGAAGAATTCCCCTGCCCCACCCGGCTCCGGCTCGTCAATATCTGCCGACCGCTGTTCCCGACGTCCATGCCGACGTATGGCATGAGGTGGTCGGGCGTGTACTGGGTTGTTCCGTCGAGCGTGCCGGTGGCGTTGTAGCTAGGCGCGCCAGTACGGGCTCGGAGGTAGATGATGGGCATCGCGTCGGGGAAGCGGTCGATGAATTCCGGGATCGTCGGGCTGTCGGCCGTCGCATAGGTGCTCCGCCCGTCGTCGTCACTCATCACCGTCATGTCCCACGGGCTGTCCGGGGTGGGCGGCGTCTTCGGCGTTTGCTCCTGGACGCTCTTGCCGAACGTGGCGTCGAAGTAAGGCGGGTAACGCTTTCGGGCCGTAGCCAACGGGTTGTGCGTCATCGGCCCGTTCCCGACCAAGCCACCCTTATAGCTGGGGGTGGTCGTCCCCGGCTCCCACCCGCCGAGAAGGGCTAGGGTAAGGTTCTCCGACATCGTCACTTTTCCGCCGGGCGGAAGAGTCGTCCCGCCGGGCGCGAGAGACGACGAGAGGTAGCCCGTCGCGGGATCGAACCACGTGTTCGGGAAAACGCCGGGGTAGGCGTTAAAGTCCTGCCGGTATCGCTCGACGGCCGACGCCAGGTTCATGATTGAAGCCTGAGAGTCGGTTGCCCAGGCCGATTTGCGGACGTGGCCGAGGACCGGCAGGAGGATGCCGATCAGGACGATGATGATCCCAATGACCACCAGCAGTTCGACCAGCGTGAACCCGCCGGGGCGTTGACGTTCGCTCGCGCGTCGTGCGGACATACCGGGTGTGCCTCGTAGTCGGGTAACGGGTCGCATCTTCTTCACGCCGCCGCGTCGGGCGGCGGGGTGCCGATTGCGGGTCAGGCTCCCCTCACTCGCAACCGGCAGCCCGCCGCCCGCC